>ERZ836877.877-NODE-877-length-49038-cov-14.482392_pt1 | contig 49038 bp, 40 predicted proteins | sample MGYA00519469_ERZ836877 | MGnify/ENA primary metagenome ERZ836877 (study PRJEB31850, sample SAMEA3708809) | human gut metagenome | biome: human gut; feature: human-associated habitat; material: faeces | place: China | collected 2014 ...
GTTCGGTTGAAAAGTTCCAACGCAAACTCAAGAAGTTATGTAAGCGTTCGTGGAGCATATCCATGACAGACCGTATGTCAATGCTCAACTCGGTAATACGCGGATGGATAAACTACTTCTCCATCGGAGCCATGAAAGGCAAGATGGAAAAGGTGGACGAACATCTGCGGACGATGTTGCGCAAAGTGATATGGAAACAATGGAAAACTCCACAGAAACGAGCATGGGGACTCCGTAAGCTCGGGATAGACAACAACCTGGCCAAACTCACATCCTACTGTGGCGACCGCTACGAATGGGTTGTAAGGAAAACTTGCGTGGCAAGAGCGATCTCAAAAGATATACTTACACGCAGAGGTTTAGTCAGTTGTGCTGACTACTATACGGTTAGACACTCTATGAAAACAAATTAAACCGCCGTATGCCGAACGGCACGTACGGTGGTGTGAGAGGAAAGGAAACGAAGGTAGGTCAGAAAACTTTCGTTTCCCGACCTACTCGATTCTATGTATAAAGTTTCCGATTATGTTCTTCAATCCGGCTGGATGGCGGTTTTGATGACGCCGTCGGCGCGGTTGGCAAACAGGTCGTAGGCTTCCTGTATACGGTTGAGAGGGTAGCGGTGTGTTATCAGATGGGTTGTGTCAATCTTGCCTTCGGAAATCAGCTGCATGATTCTGTCGCAGTCGCATGCATCGACGCCGCCGGTCTTGAACGTCAGGTTCTTACCATACATCCACGGCAGCGGCAATACCTGTTCTTTCTCGTAGAGCGCAACAATCGTGACGATGGCATTCGGACGGGCGCAACGCCACGCGAGTTCAAAGGTATCCTCGCCTCCGGCAACCTCAATAACGCGGTCAGCACCACGGTCCTCTGTCAATGACTTAATGACTTCAATGCATTTTGTCGGCTCTAATACCTTGACATTTGGATAATGCTGGCGGACGAAATGTCGGCGGCTCTTGTCGGCCTCGCAAACGACTATCTTATGTGGTTGATACAGTTGCACACATTCCAGTGTGCATAATCCTGTTGGTCCGGCACCGATAATCAGAACCGTATCTTCCTCGAAAATTTCGGAAATTTTGGCAGCCCAATATCCCGTGGCGAGAATGTCGCCGACAAAAAGAGCCTGCTCATCACTCACATTATCCGGCATAGGAGTCAGACCATTGTCGGCGTATGGTACACGGACATATTCCGCCTGACCGCCGTCGAGGCGGCATCCCAACATCCAGCCACCGGAGGTACAGTTGTTCACGTATCCCCGTTTGCAGTAGAAGCACTCGCCGCAGAACGTCTCGACATTCACCGCGACTCTGTCTCCCGGCTTTACCTTGGAGACATCCGAACCGACAGCCTCAACAACGCCAACCAATTCATGCCCCACAGTAATGCCGACTTCAGCCAGAGGCACAGCCCCATGCAGAATATGAAGGTCCGACGAGCAGATGCTCGAAAGAGTAACCCTCACCACGGCATCCTTCGGGTCCAAAATCTCCGGCTTCGGTTTCTCAATCAGCTCAAACCTCCCGGGCGCGGTATATGTCAATGCTCTCATCTCAAATTTCTTCTATTCCTCTGTTTATCAAGTTCTGCATACAAAGCCGTACGGAGTTTTCGGTTGTATTCCTCGATCTCTTCTATCTTCGGAGAATCGGGTGGTATGATTTCATAGCTTCCATCAATCCCGGTTTTGGGTTCTTCATATATTTTATCCCCATAATGCTCACATAACCTTTGACTCACTTCATTACGAGTAATCTCTCCCTTGACATTTCTGATGGCCAAATCAAGTAAAAATGCGGACACCTTTAGCTTTGCCGCATCTTGCAGGCCTATACTGACAAGCCATGCATCAGCATGTTCTCTAATCTCTGGATTATCGCAATGAGATAACTCGACAAGCTCCTGATATTTCTTTTCGTATGTCATAGAATTGTTATTCGATGTCTAAAGGTATAAGATTATCGTCGTTGAAGCGGTCGAAATCGGACTGGAAAAGCTTGTCCTGAATGACACGATATTTCTCAAACTCAGTTTCGGCATACTCTTTAGCTTGTTCAGCTGTTACATGTCCGGCATCAGTCAGAACGGGACGGTCGGTAAGATCAAGAAACTTATCAATACGCTTAGCCCAATCCTCCATTGTCATAGGAATATGACGCTTTGCCATATCTTCCGCTAAGTCAAGGAAAGAGTTGACAATCCTCCCCATATCCTCCAGCTCACTCTCTTTGAGATAATTCTTGGCAATGCTAACATCCGGCTTGACAATCTTCCCGTTGGGAGCATTCTCCCATGTCGTGAGACCCATGTGCTCCTTCTCAGCATTAGCCCGGTCAATTATTAGTACAGCGGCAGTATGACCATGCACAGCATAGTGCATCTTATTCTGCACCTTCTTGAAGAATAATCTGGTAGTGGGCGCATCACGATTATAATCGATGCTTGTAGCGTAAATATCCGTCAGCTTTTGATAGAAACGCCGCTCGCTGAGACGTATCTCACGGATTTCAGCCAACAGATGCTCGAAATAGTCCTCGCCTATAAACGAACCGTTTTCCATACGCTTCTTGTCAATCACATAACCCCGAATGGCAAACTGACGCAAAATATACGTACACCACTGTCTGAACTGCGTGGCTCGGGTACTGTTTACACGATACCCGACACTAATAATAGCATCAAGATTATAGAATTTCAGCTTGCGATTGACCTGACGTTCACCCTCGGTTTGAACAACCGAGAAATTCTCGGTTGTTGCTTCCTGCGCTAACTCACCGGTCTCGTAAATATTTTTCAGATGCAGCCCGATGTTGTCAGAAGAGCAGTCAAACAACTGCGCCATAGCCTTCTGCGTACACCACACTGATTCGTTATGGTACACAACCTGCACACCATCCTCCTTTCCCTCGATTTGAAAAATCAGGAACTCCGCAGTGCTATTTCGTATCTCAAACTTCTTAGCCATAGCGATTGCAAATCAGTTAAAGGTTTTATTAACAATATTGTTACTTTCAGTCTGTTCAAGCAGAAACTCCGACGTTCTCAATCGGTCAACATTCTGAAGACCTATAGCCGTCTGCCAAGCATCAGCCTTCCCTTTCTGCTCCGGTTTTCTGCACATGGCAATCTATATCATGTATACCAATATTATATTAATACAAAAACTGTTTAATAGAAGGAATAGTTATTCTTTGCGTTAAGGAAAAGAATATATGATTTGAGAGCATCCGAAAATGAAACATTACACCCTGAGATATGCATAGACATATCAGTAGGATATTCAGAGTTTAATCTTTCGAGAATAATAGCTATGTATAAAGGGTCATCATAGTCGAATAGTGATGTAAAATCAGGTTCTACATTACGGATAATTCGAAGCATCCGCACGAATGCGTTGAGGAAACTCTGAAGGCATCTTTCCAATGGATAACAATTATCTATGAAAAATTTGTAATCATAGAAATGTGATTGCTTAGAGAACTCAGAAAATTTTTGAGGGGTCAGAATTTCGTACACTCCTACTTCATGAGCATCGTCAGGCGCATAGATTAGTCTTCTTTGCGAATTAATGTAGCAGATAAAGAAATCCGGTGTTAACGCCAGGGCACTTTCAAAAAGGGAACGCCAGTTTCCAGAAGCCCCGACAACAACATCAATTGAGAACGGTACGTATGGACGTATTTTATCGCAAAGCTTCTGAAGATTTCGAGTTGTCACAACAACTTTCTGGGTCTCATCGTTATTGAAACGATGAAACAATATACCTTTCGTCCTATCAGCGTGAATAAGAGAAAACGTGTTTTTGTTGCTGGCGTTTGCAAAGGTGTACTGTGCATTCTTTGCTAACGAATTAACAGCACGGTATAAGTCGTTAATCTTGATAGCCATTTTCTTTGAAGAATTTATAGATAGTTTCAGCTATTCCTTTAGCAGCAAGATAAGGCACTCCGTTTCCGATAGTCTTAAAAGCATCGGATAAAGAGACATCATCCGGAATAACGAATAAGGCAGGGAGCGATTGAATAGCTAATGCCTCAGCTACAGATATGCGCCGTGGTAAATATGGGTGTATGTGTACCTCATTATGCCCATAGGCAGCAGTTGGAGAGTATCTCCAACGGTGTAGACGTTTATAACACTTCTTTGACACATCTCCTTCATCAAGAGATGTGAATCGAGTTATTCCGGCGCGAGGTTGGAAATACATGTTGGCATTAGGGTGTGCCAAGACATTATTTTTATTCCACCAGTATTGAACTGTGAGATCTTCAATAACATCGTCCGGCATAACAGTTATTGATTTCTCGCTATATGCCGATTGAGCTGGCCAAGGTTTAGTGAGAACGTCACGAGAATATTTCTTGCCACTCTCCCAATTAAACTTAAGTTCAAACTCTTTTTGAGATTTGATTTTAAGTTTGGCTGCAAGCGGCTTGCTAATACCGATTAGGATAATTCTCTCTCTGTCTTGTGGTGCACCGTATTCGATAGAATTTATAAGTTGCTCGGTTAGATAATAGCCGGCATTACTTAGTTGCTCTTTTAACGTTTCAAAAAATGCACGGTGTTTTGCAGTTCTATACAGTCCTTTTACATTCTCGAAAAGAAAGAAATCGGGTTTTGATTGGCAAATAATTGAAACATAGGTCCCAGACAATTTGCCGTTTTCGCCATGTTGGCCTCGGTTTTTGCCAGCTACAGAAAAATCAGGACATGGCGGACCACCAATAATTCCGGTGAGATTTTCCGCTTTACTTTGTGACATTAAACGTTTGAACGCTTTAATGTTTTGTGTTTCCATAACTTGTGCGACATCTCCAATAAAGTGGCCATAAATGGGTTCCTCAATGCCCATGTTGGCTCTCGCAAAGCGATATATATGGTTGAATGGTCTATGAAATTCATTTACATAGACTACTTTATAGAGGTTGGTCAATTCAAAACCGAGATCGAGAAAACCTGCTCCTGAAAAGAATGAAAAAATATTGATCGGCATATTAGTCTTCTATAAATATTAAGGAGTTAGAACAAATTGTTAATGGGAGGTTATCTCTGACGAATAAATTGAGAAAAATTATTGTATCGTTCAGATATTGATGTAAATCTATATCTAACGCATCAAGTCCATTGATAACCTGTCTTCCAGAACTTGTTTCAACAATAGCTACATTCTTATTGGGGACTGACACAAGTTTCCCCTTGATGATTTGGCTACTGTCTGCATAATCCTGGAAGGAGGGGCAAAGATGGCGACAATTACAAAACTTACAATTCTCATTTGCCGAGCAAAGGTCAATTGGGTCTAATGTAATTTTGTCATTAATCTCATTTATCAAACTTTCTGCATTTGACAAAATATTTTCTTTATCAACAGGTAATCTGTTGATTATGTAGTAAGTTGAATCTCTGTCAATAATAGCTAATCTCTGAACCTCTATGCCAAATGTTTCTTCAAACATTACGGCATAAAGGGAAAGTTGAGTTACATATTCCTCTTTGATGTTGCCAAATTCGTCATGAACTTTACCGGTCTTATAATCAATAATCTCAGCACCATCATTAAATGATGATACAGAATCTATATAACCGATGAGAATGTTACCTAATTTCACTTTTTTCTCAGGGCCAAAAGGACTACTTTGTCCGTATTGGCCCCCAGTAACTACCTCTGGTGTGATAGTTTGAGCAATATCCCATATTTCATTACATAATTGGAAATCAGAAAAAACTATGTTTCTAAGGGTGGGATATTGAGCTTTAATCTCCAATTCCTTTTCTTGTATCAGTTTTTTCCATTTTGATTTAAATTCCTGTCTGGAATTTATGAATCCAAGCCGACGAAGTTCGAGCATCTTATGAGAAATCGTTCCCAGAATTGCCTTTGAAGTCGGGGGTGTCTTCAGTGAAAATGGAACCGATTTTGAAAGAATCGTGTGTAATATGCAGCCTTGCTCCGAGTTAAGGAATGAGCTCGGAGAAAGGTTGCTTATAGGCTTAATATATTCAGCTATTTTCTTGATATGTGAAATATTAGCCATTACGCACTTTCGAAATTATAGCCTCGTAGCAGTTGCCTAAACGCCGAAGTAGATTAAAAGAGTCTATAGTCGCAACATCATCTACCGAAACGCCAAGTTCATAACATGTATCGTTAAGAATCTCGTTTGTTTCGTCAGTATTCCACAGAGGATGGACACCTATAATATAGGTTCCGTTTACCTTGATATAGGGCAAATAATCCCAGGTAGATATATTGGCTTCCTCTTCGAGTTCGAAATTATCATCTCTAAAGAAACTCTTATATAGAGTTTTGAGGAGGTCAAATGTAGACTGTCTCCAAGTAATAAGCTCCGGGTAATCAAAATTACCGGTTATTCCAATATCATAGTTCTCGTCGGTTAGGTAGCGAAGTAGCGACATTCCGAGTCTCCAGTCAAGGAGGCCGTGATATGGCATATTACTATAATTAGAAAGACATTCATAACAAGATGAGTCGCAATTTTTAGAGTGCGATTCACTCATCATGTTATCAAACATGGAGCCTTTCTTCGGATTTAGTATTTGATCAACATAATCATCGAAATTCTTGTAAAGATGCACGACAAATCCACTGCCATGCATCAGTTCATCGGACAGAACGATTTGTCCTACGTTCCCAGACTTTTGAGGCTCTACAACGTCAATCTCAACAGGGTCAATATCAAGATTCGCGGCCAATGCCCTTTGGAGGATAAAGGCCAGAGAATAGTATGCAGCTCTTACTCCTTGTGAATCGAATCTAAGAACCTTCCGCCCATTTATTTCATCGAACTGGAATGGATTAAGAGCTATACCAGCGATTTCTGATACTGGCTTTAGTTTGAAAACGTTGGTGATCTTCTGTGCAGCCAGTCGAATATTCTCAAGATTTACGTCTCGCTTCATTTGGAATTTTGAAACGTAATCATTCCCGTTATGTTTAATTTCGGCGCGGGATTCTATACTTTGAGAAGGATTTGACGGCACGGGGTTAGCTATCCATAATGGGACTCGAGAGTAAATTGTGCCCCATTGTGGCTGTATGTATGTGGCATCACAATAGCCACCCTCTATGTCATTGTCAGAAATGCGCCAAGTGAAATCTTTCTTTGCTATCGAAATTTCATAACGCTTATCTTGCGATGAAGTTGGCGATTCTGTGGTATTGCTTTCTGATACGACTCCGCGGCGTTTTACTGATGTGTCAGAATCTGATTGTCGGTTATCTCCGGGCGTTAAATCAGTGATAAACGCAGCAGGTGTACGGAGCTTAATGCGTTCAATAGGGCTTCCGCAATATTCGCAGGTCTCTTCTTCAACAGGGTTTGACTCAGCATCTTGGTTAGCTGAATCAGGTTCCACGGTTTTAAAGAATGGACAACCGGGCCGAGAACATTTTAAAAGCTCTCTTTCCATTGTAAATGTGCGAACTTGGTTCCCGCGTGTTTTAAGTAACCCGTTTTCAGCAATGAGTGATGCCGGTGAGAATCCAATAGACGTAAATACTGATTTATCTTTGGTTATTTGACTTCCTGGGGAGAAAGCAGTAATAGCCAGTTGTAAATCACGCGAAACTGATGACAAGTCGTGTTGACGTTGTGCAGTGTACTCCGTCAATTTGGTATACATTTCTCGATTACGAGTTGGCATTCCATACATAGGCAGGATGCCGCCTTCGGCTAAACATTCTGCCAAATCGTCAGATGTAATTTCGGGTTTGCCAACGACATCATCTATCATCTTAACCAACTCAGTACGTGCGTGAGTAACGAGACGACCAATAAATTCCGGATTCTCTGTGATTACATTTGCAATGCTAAATAACACCTCGTCATGTGAAGTCAACCAATTAGAAATATGTTGGCTATACAATGTCCAACTGTTCTTTGGGCCAAATTCACCGTGAGTGCTACCGTCTAACCTTTCTGAAAAAGAGCGGAACGCATAATAGAGTATTTCTTTATCATATAGACGTTGGGCGATCTCGTATGCGTCCATAGAAAGAAACGGCGTTGGAGGCTTATCTCCTGTAATTTGGTGAGGATTATGGAAGAAGTGTTCATCGTGACTACGACCTCTACATAATGTTAAGATCATAGAATATGATTGTCCGCGACGACCGCCTCGTCCAACACGCTGCTGGTAATTGAAACGTTGTGGCGGCATATTGGCGAGCATTACAGCTTGTAATGCTCCTATATCTACTCCGACTTCCATAGTCGTTGTAACACTTAGAATATCAATTCCTTTAACTCGTTTAAGTAGTTCTTCATCCTGGGCGTTTTCGGCTATGATGAAATCGCGGAAGTGTCTTTGACGCTCAGCCTGATTATCAGTCTGACCAGTCAATTCTTCACAGTGGAGACGAAATGGCTTTCTATTTTCGACTTGGTTGACAAGCAAGTAATTAGAATCCCATACTTTCTTTAGATCAATTTTATTAGGATTGATCAGTGGTCGATAACAACCTGAACAAATACCCCCCGAAAGATGCAAGTGGTTTTTCTTGCAGTGCGGGCATTGATATATAACACCATCTTCCGGTGCTCGACGGATTACCAGAGTATCGCAGTTGATGAAGAAATTTGGATTCCCGGAATTGGTTAGACAAATCGCGACTGCTTCACCTAAGGGATTGCGGCAATCTTCTTTTCGACGTGCATTTTCAACAGGGATTCGATGTAGGTTAGCACATTTATCAAGATAACGTCGAACTGGATGTTTTCTCGGAAGATCAGAAAATCTCATTGGCCGATTATTATTTGAGCCAGTGGGATCATAAATATTCGGTGTATATCTAAATCTCTCACCCAATAATCGAGTGACTGTATCAACAATCTCTCGAAGAACATTTGGGGAAATTGGGAGATTATGAGACGATATAACGTTGCGTAGATCTGCATCTGTCAACTGTACACATACAGTACCGATTCCGGATGACTCTAATCCGTAATATAATCTTCCGAAGAAAAGATTGCTAATCTGGGCTTTGATGGTCGGTAGTGATCGTTCTTTGAACTCGGAAAGAATTTCGTTGTTGGTTCGATGTTTTGGAATATCGAACCAAGGTATTTGTTTGATTTTTTGAACTTCCCAGTCACAACCGGCCGGGTTTACTCCAAGTTCAAAAAATCGGGAATATAATTGCGAGTCGAATACATTAGTGGATGAGATTACATCCGAGAATTTTGTATAAGTATTGAGCGTGTTGAGAAGCTGTAGCTTTGCGTCTAATTGTTTACGGAAGTCGTTTATCATATCCTGCAACGAGGGGTCGCCAATTCTTTCCAAAGTATCAATACGATTTTGGATAGTAGCGATTTCAGCTTGGCAAGCTGAAATCTCCTCTGAATTGGAATTTACACACGCTTCGAGAAACAATTCTCTCATTAGATCAAGGAATTGCTCACGTTCAATGCCATTGGCGATTGAGGCTGCATCTTCTCGACTATCAGAAAATGTAACGAGCTTGGGGGTGTTAACCGTTGGAATTTGGTTAAACAATTCCTTGGCATATATTTGAGTAGATTTAGCAAAACCAGCCCTAAAACCTCGAATGGCAGCCGGGCGTGATTTGGACTTACCTCTATCTGCGCCACAGCATGGACAATGCGTAGGTAGCGCAGGAGAATTTGCGAGTTGATGGATAGGAGTCACATCAACTTCATACAAATAACCATTTACATGGTTCTCTAAATCGGATGTGTAACCTCTTTTAAGTTCCCCAGAGAATTTGTTTATATGGTATTGTTCCCATTTGCAATCATACGGGGCAGTAGTATTAGCAGTGCTTAAAGACATTCGATGTTTCATATTAACATCAAGGTCAGTGAGATGCTTATCTATGTCAAATTCTTCGGGCCCAAACGTTTCATCTAAGGAATCGACTGGCCAGAAAATAGCATAATCTTCATATGAACGTCTATCTACAATTGGTTGTGTAGATTGTTCGGGTAATGCCTCAATGTTGCTTGAATTTGGCAATATATAATTTGTCGTGCCGTGATCAGTAACTGCGCGTTTACCTCCGTAGAAAACAGCACCACAGTTTTCACAATATAGCAATTCCAACACGCGCTTATCGTCGAGTTCGTCGACAAGCTTTGGTTCGTTGTGAAGTCTACCAACAGGTCGATTAATTGACCAGTTGCATGTGTCAATTGTTGCCCATAGGCCACCAATGTTTTTGTAGAAGAAATGGAAACGTAGGCGAGGTATATTTACAGGTCTTTTGAGTTTACCTTTGTAAATGTCAAAGAGGCCTCTGGCGACGATTAGGCCCTCGCCGGCCATACGTTTCACTTCAATATCTTCATTATCTTCAAAAAGATTGAGGAAGTATTGATTTAGAATGTTATTGTCATCAGGATTTTCTGCGAATGGTATAGCTCGATTGGAACCATATTCACCGCAGTTAAACACGTCGTTAAACCGTTTTGCTAACGCGAGTTCCCGGGAGTTTAGAATATTGAGGAAACGTTCTATGACATTGGCTGAATCATCGATTATTCCGAATTTTTCCGACAGTTTATCTGACATTTTGGATAGGACCGAAGAAACTTCAGGATTATCTAAATTGTCGAATAATTCAGGCTTTTCGACGTACAGAGAACCCAACTGAACAAATGGCTCAATGGGTAACTTGGAATGGCTCGAATCTTCTTCCGATAGGTCAACGCCACGACCTTCAACAATATTTTTATTAGAGAAGTCGCGACCAAAAAATTCTCTCAGGAATTTTATACTTTGGATGCCTTCTTCGCCTGTGGTATCCAAAGATGCAGAAGAAGAAAGAATACGTAATTGCTTGCTGTTCGGAGTAAGCCCGAGTCGACTTAGAACCAGACGAAGTAGGTAAGCAATTTCCGTTCCGGATGTTCCGCGGTTAAGGTGCAATTCATCAATAACAAGATGGAAAATCCTTTTTGGATTTTCTTTATCTGTTTCTCCTTCTAACCATGCGCGTGTTTTATTAAAAATGGCGGCTTCCTCAGTACGCATAAGCATGATCGCCAACATCGAGTAGTTGGTTATCAAAATGTCCGGTGGCGTTTCTTGAATATCAAAACGCGACCGCATTTCAGCAGAGGCTGTATCATTTTTGCCAAAGGCACGTTTAAAAGTATATTGAAGGTCGGCCCTGTTCTTTTTTTCTTCTTCTGTCGGAGCGGAGTCTACCCATTGTTGTATTCTTAGCGTTTGTTTTTCAAGATCTATCATAGCATCTTTCAAACGCTGCTTCATTTGATCACGACGTGCTTTTAATCCTTTCTCAACATCGGGGTTATCTGACCTTTCAAAAAGACCCGAAACAGGAGTTGAGCTATTATATTGCCCAAAGAATATACGATGTCCCTTTAGCGAATGATTCCCGTTATCAAAGAAATCGTGAATTTCATCGCTATCAAGAGCCTTGCGTAGTCGAGTCATCTGATCTTCAACAAGTGCATTCATCGGATATATAATCAATCCACGCAATGCCGGGATATGCCCATCATTAACAGGCCTCTGAAGGACTTCATCAGTTAGATGCCCCAAATTGCTTTCGTCAAATGAAAGAAAATTCGATTCTGGTAAACGTGATTTATTCCACCAGTCATTAATTCTGTAATGCTCAGAATTACTCTTAGGCTTCCATTCGGCTTCTGCCTCATTAATTATATCTGCAAATAATGGCAATAGAAAAGACTCCGTTTTACCAGAACCGGTGCCGGATGTGATAATTGAATCGATACCGGAAGATGCTTGTTGAAGCATCTGAAATTGGTGGTGATATAATGGGAAATTCCCTTGCATAAGGCCTCTTAATGATAACTCTTTAAATAGATTTAAAGAGTTATCATTAAGCTCAGGGAGGTCTTCTATTGTTAAGGATGAAACACGAATATAGTCATCACCCCTATTGACATAAGCATATGGCGGCAATGGTTCAATCCAAACTTCTCTGCTAAGGACCTGGTCAGTCCTTAGGAGCCGTTCTCGTTCCGATTCGAAACTTTCGAAATCAGCGATGTCCTCTTTGAATCGCGTACCGAAAGCAGTCTTCGTATAGAGTATGTAGTTATCCTTGATCTTCTCGAATGACCGGACAGGGTTAAGCAAAAATTTACTCATAATTGTTTGAGTTTGGATAAGATTTCTTTCGGCTCAATCTGAGATAACAGCGGGTTGACAATAAGTCTATATGAATTATTGCCACCATCTGAGTCTTGTGGCTCGGCATTAATTAAGGATAATGCACGATTATATAGCAGTGGCAATTTAACTTGCGACGGCATAGTGAGCGTGCAAGAGTCAATGTCAAATTTTACAATTGTCGCATTAGAAATTGAAGCACCGATAAGATGTGACCAATACTTGTTTATAGGATACTGAATACCATCATCCCAAAGAATAGTCGCTTCACTTGGTAGTCCAAAGAAGTAAGTAATTACATCATGAGACCTATCAATTTTGTCAACATCAGTAATGACAATATCCTTATTCTGAACATACCCATTCTTTTCTTTAAATAGACGAGCGAGTCGATTGTAGTCTATTTTTCTGAATAAGGAGATGTTTTCATATACTAATTCCGAAGGATATTGTCGAACCTGCTCGGTGTAATCATCAACCGAACCTAAGCGTTTAATTAGTGCATTGGTATAGATACATCTTTGGAAGGCAAGATTCGCCTGAGAAGCGACTCGTTCAATGTTGGAAATATCTTGAGCCCAAAGAATAATCCTTTGAGGGAAAAGCGGGTTTTCCGGTTGAGTTATGTCGACCTTTACATTATTAGAGGCGCAGACCTTAATGAGATGTTTAATAAAGCCTGGTGTTCGTGCTCCCGTGACAAGGAATTTAAAATATTGCTCGGTACATTTATATGATGTCACGTGCCCGGAAGTTTTCTTAAAATTGGGTGGAAGCCAAATAATTGTAGGTTTATTTACAGCAATGACGTATTTACCATCTCTATAAGTATAGTTAAGATAACCAAGCGAGGAATAATATTCCAAGATATGATTGATTTCATATTTGTTTCCAACAGATGCTTCGTCAATAACATTATTGGCGAAAAGAACAAGTATTAAATCCTTAATATCACTTTTAGAAATAGTTGGCTGTGACGAAATTCCATAAAGTAAAAAATCATCAGCCAAATATTCTGAGTTCGTTACTACAGGGGGCTCTCCCGACTTCATGTTTAATTTGAGAAGTTCAACGTTTACGTTCATGTAAATTGTATCGTTGATCTTTAAGCCGGTCACTAATGGGTTTTCAGCTGATTCATTACCAAACTTATCAAAAGAAATTTCCTGATAGTTGCAGTCCTTTATCAAAGAGAAGTCAACAAATCGAAATTTCGAGTATGATAATGGCTGGTCATTACAAAAGATTTGATATGTCTTATCTTTTGCAAAATAATGCTGAATAACAGGGAAAATCCATTTCTGAGAATTGGCATCATATTTGATGTCAAAAGAGTATCTATTTGAGCCGTCAATTGAGACTGCTCGTACAGAATCAGAGCTTATATCAACGCCCGAAATATCAAAATATATTGGGAATGTTGATGGAACAAGATATATGTTCTCAGTCTTGCCGAGAACTATAGTATCGGAAATTTTAAGTGATTTAGTCTTTTTGAAAGATAGCTTTGAATCGTCCTCTAATGCACTTTGTGCATTTTCGATAAAGAACATACGATATGAGCTACCTAACGCGGGTAAAGGTATTTCATTTGCTTTGTTATCGGAAAGCCAGCTTTGAAAGCGCTCGTGAGAAAGTAGTTCTGTAGCTATCATTATGAAATAGCTACCTCCATTTGTAAATTTGCATCGAGATATAAATGAGTTAAATGAACGCTCAAAAACATAAAGGTCCGCTGGATTAAAAATCAGATTAGTTTTTGAGTCGTATTCATCAACGAAAACTATCTTCTTCTTGTGAAGCAAAGCTTCAAGAATATTGTCTGTTTTCCTGTATGTTGATGAAGCGAACCCATTTGCTTTGATATAAAACTCATACGCCTCGTTTTTATTTTCTGAATTAACGAAGCAATATTCTTCCGAGTTCTCTGAGTTTGGAATGTATGGTAAAAGGAAGAATTTAAATGTACCACCCCTTTCTTGGTCAAATCCAAGATAGAAGCCGTAGTTTGAACCATCATATCTTACCTGACTGGATGCATCTGTACGGTTTTCGACTCGTGCTGTTCCATCCCACCGTCCGTATATTTTACGGAACTCATTGATTAGAGCAATACGATAATCGGAAACCCATTGCTTCATTTTAGCACGGGTAAGACCGATAACATAATAGTTGTCATTAAAAATGCGAATAATCCGGTCTTCAGATATATTCTCGTCGGGTGTAAGTCCGCTTTTAATAAAGACAGTCTTTAATTGCTCTCGGCGATTAAAGGGGAAAAGAAGTTCTGCGATAAATGGTTCAGCATACTTATTTCGATCCGATGTACGTGTGTACTTCGGAACAAAAAAGTACCCGTTAGAAAAAGCCCATTCACTAAGATTATACCACATCATATCAAGAGAAGGATTAAGATTGGCTAAATCAGTAGTGCCAATCTTTTCCCCATGTCCTATGATATGATTAGTTATCAAAAAGTCGTTGACTTTAGGATAAAATGCAGCGGAACTTAAATCTGAGTCCACACTTAAAGAGATAAAGAATAGCGACAGGAAAGGAAATATTGTAGGCTTTGAATTCTCCTTTATCGTTGCACTTTCGCTAATCCTCATTTTAAATTCGGAGAGGAATTGCTTCTTCGTCTTGATCAACATAAATAAGCGCATAAAATCAGCCCACACGTAAGCTCGGTGGTCTATTTGCTCTTTTTTGTTTGTTTCGATTAATTCAATTTCTCTCTGAATTTTCTCGGATCTTAATCCGAGGTTGATAAGTTCTTCCTTGTCAATGGACAAAAAGACCATCACTTCTTCATTTTTGAAGAAGTGTTCACACAACATATCATTCCAGCTTGAATAGTTCATAGCTAAAAAGGAACTTCCGAGTAGAGCTGACGGGCGACCAAACCCTTTTGCGGCTACAAGGAAGTTCCTTAATATGATGTATATAAGTTATTACTTACATAGATTGGTCTTTGTCAGCGCAAGCGCAGTTTAGATTGCAAAGTTACGAAATTTTTTCGAGACTTCGGCTATCGTTGACAAAGTTAATAAACAGCATGGGCGAAAATGTGGCACACCGAAGTTAAGAATCGTTGTCATTGCCGTAAATGTGCTCTGATTCAGGCTCGGCAGCTATGGATGGTTCATCCCTGACAGCCTCGATAAGGTATGAATGAGTCGGCCTGACAATGCGGTCAAACAGCTGTTTAAGATATTCCTCCCTCTCCGCAACAGTTTTGATTTCACACTCCCATACCCGGATTACTCGCCATCCAAGGGCTTTCAATTCAGTTTCGTTGCGGACATCTCGGGCAATGTTGCGTTCAATCTTTTCTTTCCAAAATTCGACATTGGATTTTGGCAAACGGAAATACTTGCAGTCCTCATGACCATGCCAAAAGCATCCGTTGACGAAAATGACGGTCTTGTATTTCGGCAAAACAATATCCGGCTTCCCTGGGAGTTTTTTGACCTGAACACGAAACCGCAGACCACGAGAGAAAAGATACTTCCGCACAATCATCTCCGGCTTTGTATCCTTCCCCTTGACTGCTGCCATACAGCGGCTCCGCTGCTCGGAGGTCAACACATCAGTCATCTTCGTCAGGATAATGAGGTAAATCTATTCCCATTCGTTGTGCATGGGAAAACGCATAGTTTATGAGGCGTTGAGTAAATTCTATCTTTTGATTACCTAGAAATAACATTTCATTATTTCGGCCATTATTTAGCACGACTCTTATTGGGCGGTTAGTATAAAATCTTTGTTGAGATTCAATGTGTATTGAAAAAAAACGGTGGGTCCATTCAATAGCCTGCTCTGAAGAAATAAACGAATAACATTCCTTCTCTGTTTCTTTGAGCGCCCTTTTTAAGTCTGCTTTATGTCCATGCAGAAAAACATAGTTATGATAAATCTTTCGAGGTCTTTTGCAATCACACGATTGTGTTATGCATATGAGATATTCTTCCCCTTTGTCTTCCGGATGATAGGGATTGGATAGGATAAATATATCACCTGTCTGAATTGTATGCATATCTTCCAACTGCTTTTTATCTGTAAAAGTTAAAAAACAGTTCAAATTACATAAATCCTGATCGGTCGGTTTATCGTCAACACCATCAGATTTAAACAATTCATGAATATCTTGCTTACCAATGGACGAAAGCATTGAACTTTTTAACAGACCGGTTGTACAATTAGAAAAATATTCAATGAACTCATCAGTATCATCATATGATCTAGCGTGGTATACTAAAGCTCGTTCACTGATATTACCAAGATTTTTACCCCATTGGGCAATCTCGTCGTTCATTACATTTTTCAACAAAATAGAAAAGATAAACGTCCGTAAGTTCTTAACTTTAGAGACCGACTCTACAATTTTATCGAATACATCCTCGGGTGCAACTGCATTTGGAACAACGTTCCCTTGGGGATTAGTGTTTTTATGTAGAACAACGACAATTGTGTTATCAATATGTACTGCGTGTGGAGACAATACGGAAATATCATAGATGTTTCTTGAATAATTATTGGTCGCGTCTTGTGCATTTAAATCCAACCAATACATTGCATCATTAATATCCGTAAAACCTTCTTCTTTCGCTAAGTTATTAATGAGTTTGCAAAATTCACCTTTTGAACGGGATGGCATTCTTGCGCTTAACCGCTGATTGATTGATCTTCTAATCTCTTTTCCTTGCTCTGTATGTAGTGAGAGACCAGCAACACCATCTTTCAGCATTGCCCATATTTGGTCGCCATTATCCTCTAACGAATTTATTTCGCTGAATTCATCAAGTGCCTCAATGATTCTCTCTTCAAGCTCATTAAATTCTTTCCTATATTTGGAGAAATAGAGTAAGATTGCTTTGATTATATTTTCAATGGATGGGCTTTGGGTGTATATGACAATATATCTCAAAGATTTGCTTAATACACCATTCTCAATAATTGCCAAAGTATCCTGATACTTAATGGTAGCATTAGGATTTAGTTCCCAGTCCACGATTAAAAGGTCTCTATTCTTAAATAGAGTGGCTAGATTGGATTCTAAATCATCTTTATTAGAGAAATGAAAAACATCAAGATTACATGCGTGAGAATTTCTGAAACTTGCACAAAGAGCTTTTGGAATTTCCATGTTCCCATCTCCAAATTCATAAGGCGCACAAAATTCATCATCAATACATATAGCATTATTGATTGAAGAGGATATAATTTTCCTAGTTCTTTCGTCGCTGATCATAAGATTTCAGAATTAAGTTTAATGATGAAACATGCCCCGTTTAGACGATTGTATTCAGTAGCATTAGATGCATAAATGTCCATACCGATGCTTTTAAGACTTTGTCTAGCTAGATAAAGTCCGATTCCTCGCCCATTATGTTTCCTGGTGAAAAATAATGTAAAAATATCATTTATGATTTTATTGTCAATTTTTTCTCCACTATTCATAATTAGTATCTCGTTGGTATCCTGCTGATACACTATTCGGATAACTCTACTAGGTGAAGGAATTAACCAATAAAGAGCATTGTTTATGATATTTATAAACACCGAATAAATCACTGATTCATAAGTAAAAAAATCATAATTATCAAAATCATCAGTTGACTCAATCGTTACATCTAAATCTTTTATTCTTTGGCTGAAGAATGTACACATAGACTCCAATATATGTCTGCCGGTAAATACAGCACGTTGTTTCTTTGCCGTCCGATACAAAGGCTGAAGCATTTTGTAATTGGCCTCCATGTGTTCAAAAGCAACGGAAAGTTGCTTGTATTGACTAACCGTTTCGGGGTGGGTTCGGGAATATTCTTTAAAGTAACTCAGAGAATTTGCCATTTGGGCATGAAGTGAGTACAATTCATGATCTATGATTTCTGCAGAGATACCAAGTTGGGCTAGCTCATTTGTAGCGTCGAGTCTTTCTTCTAACTCGTGATATTTTGATTGATACCATTCTAGTATGACTTCCTCATCAATGTCAAGGGATAAAGATTCTATGTGAGAAACAAACGGTGCAAATTGATTGTCTATCTTAGTCTTTATTTCCTCTCTATACATCGCTACTTGTTTTATTGCATCTTCATATTCAGACGGCAAATTCATAGGCGGAATTGACTCTGAAACCATCTGCTTGAATTGTTCTGTGAAGCCACGACCCTCATTCAATAGCATAACCTTATGCGCATCAGCAATAGTAGATATTCTGGATATATACTGGTTGGTTAAAGTTGAGATTTCTCTCAATGAATACATATACTGATTCTCAAAATCTTTTTTGAGATTCTGAACATCAAAACGCTTGCGCATTTGTGCAATTGCATTCTCACAAGACTCAAAACTATCGCATATCGAAGAGTATAAGGCTTGATACTCCGAGAATTTGCGTTCCTGAGTAGAAGACAAAGAAACACGTTTGGGAGAAATTAATTTCAGTGAACGCAACTTTTCTCTTTTATCTAACAATGAATTGCTAAGTTTCAGATATTCCTCGTATGTTAAATTCAATAACTCTGCTTTATTTTCTAGCTCAGCTTGGAGAGAAAATATTTCTTGCTCAATGAATCTTATTTTCTCTTGGTTGGCTTTGAGCAGTTTAGTGAAGTTTGCTTTTGTTTGGCGATTACGTTTCTTTTCGGCTTCGAGTATTGCATGATGTCTTTGCCGTATTGCGTCCAACTGTTCAGACCGAGCATTAACTTCATCTGGATCTGTAGATTTCAAGAAATTTTTAGCTATGTCAACGAATAGGGCAATAAGATCATCTTTAAGCTCTTTATAGGCTTTATTCTCTATCAAACCTTCGCGTCCGGCCTTATCCTTTAAAGATGGATTACCGTTTCTAGTAATGGAAATATAACCAAACATATTTCTATGACTGAAGAAATAGTAGCCTGCCTTTTTAGATCGACGTTCCTCAAATCTCAGAAAGTCATAATCAGTCCTACCGTATGGCAAAACTCTAAAACGATCACGATATATATATAGGCCTCCATACTTTTCCGTTTTTGATGTTATCGAATCATATTGTTCCTCGGATAACATTGATGCTTTGGGAGCACCTTCCATTTGGCCAAGCTCAAGATCAAAAGATCCGTAAGGTGTCTTGCCCGGCTTTCGTATTGGGCGGAAAGTGTACTGGTATGTTTTCTGAAAAACACGAATTGAACCATTAAACATTCCGTTCTCATCAATTTTTCCTTTTATATGATGATCGGCATATTTAAAGTCTTCTGGGTCAAAAAAATCACTAATGATATTATACTTGCCTGCTTCTGTTAAGATATTGAATGAAGTTGAGAAATCTGGAATGTCTTTGAAAACATTGAAAATTCCGGTAAGAGAACGCTGTATTTCAAGCACTGAATTACTTGAAACTTCTAATGGAGAATAACCTATTAGGTCTAGAAGTTGCTCATTCGGATTTCCTATTATGAATTTTGTCCCGTGACTTGATACGCCCTGAAACAAATTTGTAAACTCTTTGATTAAACTGTCGGGGATATAGAATGAGGAGACATCATTAATTATCTGTTCTCTTAATTCTTCCTGTCCACTCCAGGTTAAGTCAGAAGAACTGTCAGAGTGAAAATTTTCAAGGAATTCTAATTTCATCTTTGAAATTAAAGAATTTAAATCTTCTCCGTCATTAAAAGCATGACAAGGAATATTTACTTCGTCAATGAATAGATTAAAATTCTCAAGAATCCTCCAATCAATGAATACTGCCTGACATACTTCATTTTCCTTCTTTGTTAACATCAGCATTGGAGACCCTAAATAAGCTACCGACAGGCGTCCTATACCTTTTTCTCCCATTGGTATGCGTAGCGGCAAACCAAAAGTTTGCTCTGGGGTATAATTATGCATACCCCTTGACTTAGAGTCTGTACCGAGAACAATCCATTTTGAGACAATGTCCTCATAATTCATTCCCCACCCATCATCAGAGAGGCAGAATAGTGGCTCATTAATATCCTTATATCCAGGAATGTATAGGTCGCAAGAAAGATCTTTAGCATATGCATCATATCCGTTTTTCCATAGTTCGGATATCGCGGTAGGTAGATCCGCTATCTGCCCTTTGCCTAATAATTCGACGGCTCTTGCTTTGGTTTTAAAATTAGCCATTATATTCTTCTTGTAATATTAAGAGAAGTTCACCCAATCTACGCGCGTATTCTGGAGGAACAGCATTGCCAATAATACGTGCATTGACTGTCATGTTACCCCCTCTGAAAACATAAGAGTCGGGGAATGTCTGGAGTCTTGCCCCTTCTCGGATTGAAAGCCCTCTGTTTTCACATGGATGCGCAAACCGGCCACTGGTAATTTTTATAAAGTTCGTGGTTATGGTTGACGACGGGCGATTCCATCGCAGTCGTCCATAGACATCACGAAAACTATTGTCTTTCCCGATGTAGCATTTCAATTGCAATTCTTCATCATCTTTCCATTCCATCCTAGAACCGCCATTTTTTGACGTCCTAAGAAGTCTCTTCATGTTTATGGGGGCTAACCGCATAGTAGAGTGCATGAAATCAGAAGAATCGGTGTATCCTGCTGGAATATTTTTTAAACCTCGTTTAGTTCCGATATATTCTGATAGAAGTTTTTGTCGGTGATCTTTCTCTGGCATTCGTACCTCTCCTAAGCGTGATGCAACCAGTGAAAATCTACGACGAGTTTGAGGAACGCCATAATATGACATATTAACGATGTCATACTTCACATGATATTCATGAGTTTCTAAGAATCTGATGAATTCTGGAAATGCACTGTCTTCTCTTGATAAAAGACCAGGTACATTCTCAACTAGAATAAAGCCCGGATTATAGTATTCCACAAATCTCATGAAATCCAATAGCAAATCCTTAGAAAGTCTAGATTTTTCTCTAGTTGTATTTATTATGCTATAATATTGACATGGGCTACATCCGACTAATAGAAGTTCATCATCATTTCTTTGGATGCCGAATTCATTTTCAAAATAGTCAAGAGGCAGCTCCTTAATATCAGCACACACGAATCTGGATCCGGCATTATTGGACTCATAGGTTGTTTCGCAGTCCCTTGCCAGATCAACACCAGCAATGACCTCTATTCCTGCATCCCGGAGTCCGTAGGTCATTCCGCCGCCTCCACAGAAGAAGTCTATTGCTCGAATCATGTATGCTCTTTTATCTGCATCATACTAAATTTTCCGCAAAGTTACAAATAAAATTTGAGATATTCATCCTTGGATTGTAAGAAAAGACATCAGTGCAGAGTCCAAGGGCAAAAAAGACATCAGAAAAACGCCATCAGAAAAAACACCCCGGCAAGAGGGTGAGTCTTGTCGGGGCGTTGATCAAAGGGTTTTAGGAGCGTTAGCGGATGAAATTAGAGGCGGATGCAGGCGATGCGGCAGCCGGGGACTTGGCTGGCGGGAAGGGGCTGGCTGTCTTCGTCGGCGAAGTGGCAAAAGCCATGCGACTTGGCGGTCTGTTTCAACCAGTGGATGAAGGCTTTCATCTCGGCGTGGATGACTTCCTGTGCGCCTCGGAAGCTGATGCGGATGATTATGAGCGTCATGTCGGGAATTCCGAGATGGCCTTCGGAGCGTTCCCACAGACGGAACTGAATGGTGCGATTGTCGCCGAAATAGTGGAAACAGGCTCCGACAGAGTTCCAATCGAGTGTGGCATCATCGGGGTCGCTACCGAATACTTCTGTGATATATGCGCGGAAGTCGAGGAAGAAGTCCACGATTGCGTCGCGGGTTGTGGATTTGATATTTTGCATTGGTGGGAAGGTCGTTAAATGGTTAAACATGCGATTTTGCATCCGGGTACCTGATTCTGCGCGTCCATGGGTGCGTGGCTCTCGTCGGCGATGTGGCGGAATCCGTTAGCTTTTGCCGCATCGCGTAGCCATAAAGATACGGCATTGGCTTCTCCCTGAGCGTTTACCACGAGTCCGGAGATATAGAACACAGAAACGATGACGGTCATATCGGGTATTCCGAGATGTCCGTCAGAACGTTCCCATAGACGGAACTCGAAGGCTCGGTTCTGCCCGTGGTGACGGGCGGTGGCGCCGACGCAGTTCCAGTCAAGTGTGAGCTGGTCGGGAGTTGCTGAATAGTTCTCTACCATATAGTTTACGAAGTCATGGTAGAAGGCCTTGATGCTCGTCTGAGCACCTGCCGAGATTGGATTTGAAAAGTTTGCTGTCATTGGGTTTGTGAAGTTTGAAGTTTACCAAAGGTTGTTGTCGGACTCAGGAGTCCATAAGTCGGAAGGACGGAAATAGACATGGGTGCGTTCGGCGCGTTTGCGACGTTCAAGATGGATTGTCATAGTCTTGATGCTATCTTGCTCGTGCTTATCTCCGACCATCATTGCCTCTTCGCGTAGCATCATGTTTCGGATGCCGTCAGCGTCATAGCTAACTCGTTCATAGCGGTAGAGCCACTCTACTTTATGGAGATGCTCGTTCTCTTTGTTGAGATTGTAGCACCAGATACCAAGTCCGACAGCGATAAGAACAATAACTCCGGCGACGGCATATACCCATGCGGGGATTGCCGCCCAGATAGCACCATTTACAATGTTATACATTCGGTCAGTTAGCTTCTTTGCCGATTCGTTGAGCCCGTTAATCTGGCTTGTGAACTCATTTCGGATGCCGACATGGAGGGCCTTTGTGACGTTCTTGTCGAGTCCGTCCTTGAAGGCTTTGGCGAAGGCTTCTGCCAGCTTCTCTGGGAACTGCGAGAAGTCCAGACTTTTGAGAGAATCGGTTTTTTGCTGTTTGAGGGCTGCTTCCACAACGGTCTTTACAGACTCGTTGGTGGCTACATTACCCGGCAACTCAACTTGAATCTTCTCGGGAACCGAGGGCGTAGTTGTTGCCGATGTCTGCCCTGGAGCAGATACCAGTCTGGTATCAATGCCCATGAGCAAATCCTTGTTCTCTTTCGCGATTTTGAGAAGGTCGTCAATCTTCTCGTCTTGTTTCTTGACGATGGAATACATATCAGCCATTACAGTGATCTTCCTTTCTTCTTTTTGGGTTTCTTTTTCATCCTGCGTTCAAAGTCCGCTTCTTCGGAATCATAGCCGGGCCCGACTTGGAATAGTCCGCCCAGAGCCTGACATCCGGTTTCGATTATGCTCTCTACGACATTCGCCACAGGAGATTCCTTAACTTCTGCCGTTACAGAAATCGGTGCCGTTTGCTGAGGCTGTGTCTCTCTTATCCCGGCGTTCTTGGCAAAGAATTTGTCGAGACGCTTGTAGGAAAAAGCGCGGTCAATCTTAGAGCCGTTGAAGGTAAATTCGCCGTCGGAGAGCCGTATGCCCTGCGGTTTGCGGGTGTCGTGGTCGTTGTAAAATTCGACTGTTACACCTGCCGGAGCGAGGCGACGGCGGAACTCATCCCACGATTTACAGCGGTACATCGCCGCCTGAATCCTGGGCTTCATCTCGGCAATCGCATCCTCATACAGCTTCTTTTTCGGCGAAAAAGTCAGCCCATAGTTCAGTTTTATTGACTTGGTAGCATCACGATTTTTGTCGAAATTATTGCTTTCGTCGATGGCTTTGCCGTGAAGATACACGCGGTTATAGACGATATGGAAATGCGGCGAGCCGGTTTCGAGATGACGCACAATCAGATATTGCGTGTCTCGGATACCCATCCGTTCCATATATTCTTTCGCCAGCTGCGCCATAAGATCATCGGTGAGACGGGGTAAATCCGCCTTGTCGAAACTCACGGCGATATGTCCGATGGGCTTGCTGATTCTCTTGTTGAGGCTCGCCACGATGTCAAAACTGTCCACAATTCTGCGATAATCGTTGCCGAGAATTCCGTCGGAATCTATCACTCGCCAAGTATCGGCGGTGTACTGTTCCTTGTCATGGAATTCACGCATGACGTAGCCGACAATAGCTGCTGCGGTTCCTTTTGCGAGTATTTTTGCTATCATAACAGAGAGGAATTTGAGGTTTTCAACTTGCCAAGAGTAGCTAAAATTCCATCGAGACAAGCCTCCGCTTTTCGCTTTGTCGATGGCCATGCATTAGCCTGACAAGCCTTGACCTGGGCATTGAGATTCTTGCCTTGGTACATCAGTTCGCGTATCGCCTCACGTTCAAAATCGGTGACTCGCCCGACAACCGAGAGTCGGAAGGCGGAAATTCTAAGTAATTCGGCAATGCTGACACCGGCGGCTGCGGCCTTGGCTTTCACCTCGCGCTCTTCGGCATCGGTAAAATTCACAGAGACTTTACGGTCTCTTTTATCACTGGATTCTTTCTTCGGTCGCCCGCGGAGTTTTACACCGGGTGCGTCCTGATTGAACTTTCTCATTCGTTGGGTTGGGGATGGTGACCGTAGGGAACAGAGAGCGTCCTATGGGATGCGAGGGGTTTCGGGTGGGAATTTTTTACCTCCCGAAACATACCCTTGCATCCCCAACTAATCCACTATCGTTTCTTAGTTGTGCGCTGACGATAACCGCTCCCTGCGGTCGGGTTAAACATTAGAGCTTGCGCCAGATCTCGATGTCGTCACCATAGATGTCGAGGTGCTCGGTCAGGATGGCATTGATATAGCTGCCGACAGTAGTGTCGCGATCACCGAGGATGCGGGCGATGCGTTCGAGCTTCTCCCATACACTGTCTTCAATGTTTATCGGATGACGCTTTGACAGCTTTGACGGCATGAGATAGGCTGTCTTGAACTCAGCGAAGTCTGATTTGCGCTGTTGCCTGCCGATGCGTTGTTGCTTCGGCGGCTCAGTTATGGCTGTTGCCTCGGTTGCTGCCTGCTCGTTATCAAACAGATTGTCGGCGTTGGCAGGTGTGGTGCTGTTAACAGTCTTGCCGCTGTTAACAGGATTGGTGGAGTTGATAGGGTTATCTGATTCCATAATAAAATCGGGATTAAGAGTTGATACTTTGGATTTGGTTACATTTGTCAACTCGGTTGACTTAGATGCGGTTGTTGAGGGAGTTTTCTTCGCAGTCATTGTTTTTCAGTATTTGAGGTTTTGTTGATTGCATCAGTATCCGGGTTATACCGTTCAACTGACACGAGAGTGAGTTGTAGGTCGTCAATGAGTTTCTGCAACATCGGATTCTTTTTAATCATTGCTTGTAGCACAGCTTGGTCGTGCTCGATTTGCAGGAGATAGTCCGCAATATCAAGTCCGGCTGTTCGCTCGTTATCAGTGGCAACTTCTTCAAGGTAGTTGAAGATGCTTGCCTCGATACCGAGATTGCGGAGCAAACTAAGTTTCTGCTGCCACTGGTCGGTCGCGCCGATGTCGGGATACAGAATAACTTGATTGCCTTTGAGAACACGGAGTGCATCAGAATTGAAGCAACCGTTTTTCCCGCCGGAAGCGAGCCACACATATTCCGGCAGATAATAAGCTGCCACAAGTGCCGTCTTTTCGCTCTCGACAATGGCAACCGGCTTGCCCCTGTTCATCGGCAACAGATGTTCACCGAAAAAGCACTGACGCAGATTGAAGTCAGGCAACTTCAGCAGCGAGTGAACCCATGTGACATGGTTGAACGGGTGCTTTACACGTTTGCCGCTGTCTGCATCATAGAGCATGACTTTCCCGGTACGAACACTGCCGTTGATGTCGGTCTGCCAGAACACGCATGACCCCGGCCAGTGCTTCGATGTGCCGACGCGATAATCTTTCATCAGCAGGAGAGCGTCCTCGGCTCCGAACTTGGAGCGGAGGAAAAGATAGAGGTTGTTCTTCTCATATCCGTGCAGAGTCTGTGCAACAGTCTTTGACGCGATGAAGGATGTTGGCTTTCGCTGCTCGGTCGGCTTGGCTCGCCATACTGACGGAGCTGCGGAATCTGAGTGTAATGGCTTCGCCTCCGGATTACGCTCAAAGTATTCCTTTGGTGTAAGATGGTAACCGCAACTCTGTTCATGGTCGCATCTGCCGACATCATCAGGAAACGAGATTTGTTTCTCGGTGTCTATGTAGCGACTAAAACAGCGTTTCTTGTGGCACGAAGGGCAACAGTGACGGCTTCCGGCCCCTTTATAGGGCTGGAGAATGAATCGGTGATTACTCATTATCGAATTATGGGATTAGGGTAGTGCAGTTCTTGCAGTTTCCGCAGTTTGCCTGATAAAACTGCCGGAACTGCGGAATCTGCATAGGATTATAGCTTGATATATTTGCCATGCGAGGACTTCTGGAATAATTTGCCAAGATTGTTTTTTAGGAATTCCATAAAGGTGCGCTCTGCCATATCATTTGCCTTTGCAATGGCGATGCCTTCTCCGGTCTCAAATTCCTGAGGAAGTACGCTGACTATTGCCAACTGCTGTGCAGTGAGCGACAACTCCTTTAGGATTGTCTGAACCTTAACGGCTGATTCCTTGAAATATTCTGCGAGAGAAATGGCCCGTTCGACTGATATGAGGTCAATCATATCTTTACCGGCATCATTGCACGCCCAGCGCGCCATCTGAATAATCAGACAGAATCTTATGGCGTAAATCTGGAGTTTGCAATAGATACCGACAATGGTCTCGTTTGGCTCACGGTCGCAGATGTCTGACAGTTCATGCTGCCACTTGAACAGACGCACCATAGCCTCTTCGGTAAACGGTATGCATACCGGCAGAATGTCGTTGTTTTCATCAACGGTGCATTGCAATTCCATGAGTCTCGATAAAATGCGCTGCCATTCAGCGGCCACATCGAATGTCGGCTGCTTCATCGACCACCGGGTAGAAGTTTCATGGCGGAGCAGGACAAACAGAATACGGTCAATGAAACCATTGGCAGAGCGTTCCCCTTTGGCAAGTTCGGAAAGAATGCGTTTTTGCATCGTACCGATTACTGACACGAACGGACGCTTGATGAAGATTGAACTGCGCGAGCTTTTGCGGTCGGACATGGTAGGCTTGGCACTGAACACCGACAGCCAGAATTGTTCCTCAGAACCGTTATTATAACGGTTGAAGTTCTTGACCCATGCCGAGAGTTCATCCGACAATAGACATAGACCACGGCGGTTTTGCGAATGAACGAGACTCAGTCCTTCCGGAGTAATATCAGACACAAGAAAACGGTGGCGGACAGGTTCACGGGGGCAGATCTCTATACCTTTTTCTGCACGTTCCTTCCGGCTCATATCGAGTTGGTCCTGATATTCCAGATACTGTTTCTCGTAAATCCGGTTTTGCTCGTAGTCATGCTCCACAAACGGACGCATTGCAAAACTCAGCGGATGGCTCTTATTGGCTCCTGGTCTTCCGATTAGTGCCATATACAGGATGGCGCTCTCGTCCCAGCCCTCTTTCATCAGCGCAAGATGCGTGTTGCCTATCGCTACCGACACAGCCACCAGCATCGCCGCCGCGACATAATCGACGGGAAATCCATAGCAGTCGTTCACCTCCCTGATGATACGTTGGATTTTGGAGGGATAGAGGCTAATGGGAAATCCGCCGCCGGTGATAGCTGTGCAATGGTCGATTGCCTTGTCGAGCACGAGCTGTGGTGTAAACACATCGCTCATAGGCTAACGGCTTATGCGGTTTCGTCCGCCGGGTCGCAGACCTTTGTTCATCTCGGCAACCATTTCATCATACTTCTCTTGCTGAGATTTCGGTTTGCCCGAAGCCATATATTCCAGAAGCTCGCTCCTGATGAAACGCCATGCTTTGCCGCCGGGATTCTTATATGCCGGGATGATTCCGGCGCGAGCCTTTTCATAGAGAGTGTTCTTGCACTCTCCGAGTAGTTTGCAGGCCTCCTTCGCAGTGATGAAAGGAGAACTGTCAGTTGAAGGGGGAGCGAGCACGTTGCGCAGCTCCCGCAGCTCATCTTGCAAGGCTGATACTCGCTCGATGAGATAGACTACCGCTTCGGGAAGTCTGTCGAAAGTCACGGGTGTTGTGAACATGGAAACAACCGAATCCTTAGGAAACCGCTGTACCAACGTGGCACATCCGGGCTAAAGATTCGGTTGCAAATGTATAAGGAGATAAATAGGAGAACAATAAGCTTTAATGAGCCTCGAAAGTATCTCCCAACCCTCTCCCAACCCTCTCCAATGGAGAAAACGACTTCTCCAGCAGGAGATTTGTTGAGATTGGTGAATTTTAACCGGCGAGAAGTTCATTATCAAGGCATCTTGATTTTTTGCCTTTCTTCATCTGTCGGTCAATGAAATTATCAAATTCCTCGTCAGTCATGGGTTCGTCGTCTTCATCATCTTCCTCCTCATCATTAGAGTAGTCGTAGTCCTCGTTGTCCCATTCATCGTCATCATCGGGTCTTTCTTCATCTTCGAACAGCGGGGGCATTCTCACTGGTCGATTTTCTGTTTGGATTGGAGTAATGGGTCCCGCTTTCTCATGAGGAGTCTCGATTGTTTGAGCTGCGGTCGCCGATTCAGCGTCTTCCGAGATGGAACTTGTTTTTGTGTCCTCGATTACTTTCGATTGTTGAACTTCGTTTGAAAGACGATATTCTTCAATCGAGAAATTGTTGTCAAAGCGTTCTTCGATTTTGATCACACCCCTGCGTGGATTCTGTTTGAGTTTCTTTGGAAGCTGATTGTCTGAAAGACCATCAAGATGATAGTGGAATGTGGTTTTCAGGAAGTGGGTGATGAAGTTGTTTTGTTTTCCGAAGAGCCTTCCCATATTCCATCCATAGTGCAGCAGTGCCCATTTCTCGACAGGGGCTGAAACCTCGATTCTTTGAATTTTGACCCCGGCTTCAATATCTTCGGAACTTCGAGGGTCCCAGTTGGGAGTGGAAGCTCTCTGAAATAATCCCAGACGGAAAAGAAGGGTTGGAACGTCTCGCTGTTTGATATAACTGCCAAGAACTTTCATTGTGTACTCGCAAGCGAATCTGTATTTGGCATCTTCCTGTGTCCTGACGAGTTCGCTTGCCGAGTTTTTCATCTCGTTGATGTTTACAGATACAATGCCATCTTCGTCTTTTGTAATCGTTGCTCCGGTCGGAACGGCAACTTCACGTTTTAGATCAGACATTACATTGCGCATTATCTGCTCTAAATCATCGCGCGATACAGGTGCCTGTTCAGGCGGAACTGTCGTTTGTTCTACGGATGTTTCTTCTGTGATTGGTCGGGACACTGGAACTTTTACCATTTCCTCTTTCCCCTTTTTCTCGCCGATTAACGGCATATCTTGACCTGAGAGAAACTCAACGAGTATTGCATACAGGGCAAGTCCGCCGATTATAATAAGGCAAAAGAATACATTGGCATTGAATTCTGATTCTCCTTTGGACAGAATGGAATGGCGGATGACCAAAGCCGAAAATATATCGACCGCAATCACCAGCACAAGCAGCCAGGGATGATGGCCTTTGAATAGGTCTTTCATACGGTGGTTGTTTAATCTTATAAGTCTTAAAATTTGATGAGTTTAACAAACAAAGTTAAAACACTATGTCACTTCCTATTGTTCAGCAGAAATATAATAAAGCCATCCCACGGAATGCGAGATGGCTTTACTTGAAAGATAATAGATTATTTCAGGGTGATGGCGTTGGATGCCTCGCGCTTCTTCTCGCTGACCACATCGGCGTAAATCTGTGTCGTCCTGACGCTTCGGTGCGTAAGCATCTTTGTAACAACATATACGTCAATGCCCAGCGAGATAAGAATGGTGGCGAATGAGTGGCGCAGACAGTGAAACGAAAGTTTCTTCTCGATGCCCGCAGCCTTGACCCATTTCTTGAACGGCTGTTGAGCCATAGAACGTCGGAAACCTTTGAAGATTAGACCTTCGCCACGCTCGCCACAGTATTTGAGCGCTTCATCGCTGACGGGGAGAGTGGCTTCTGTGTCGGTCTTCTCAGTGCAGAGTCGGATGCAATAGCCGCCGTCGGGACTGCGTTCGATATTTTCCCAACGTAATTGCAACAAGTCGCTAAGACGCAGTCCGGTAAACAGTCCGAACATTGATGCTCGTTTGAGAACTGGCACCTCACATTCGGCTGCATCGAGAATCTTCATCTCGTCGAGCGTCAGATACTCCTTCTTCACCTCCTGCCACTTAATGCCTTCAAGGAAGTCATTGACGTTCTCGGTGATGTATTTCTCCTTGTATGCCATTTTCAGCAGACAACGGAATGTTGACCAATAGCCCGCTGCCGAGTTGTTGGAGAGTGGTATTTTTTTATCCGGGTGTCTGAGGTTGTGAGCATAAAGCAGATATTCACGGAAGTCTTCGCACAGGCTGGCGGTAACATCGCCGAATGTGCAGCTACCGCCGCAGAACTTCTTGAAGTGGAGATAGACGCACATCCATTTGTCGTACTTACTCTTCGCCTTTTTCTCGAAGTAGGCGAGGAAGTCCATCTTCTGTTTAGCCTTGTCAAGAAATCCGAACTGCTCGTTGATAAGACTCTGGTAACGGATACAGCGGATTGCCTCGGCTTTCTCTTCCATTTCCTGATTGAAACGGCGTTGCATCTCATTGGCTGGTTCCGCATAGATGACTATGCCGAGGGTCTCCCGGCGTGTCATCTTGTTGGTGTGGGGGTTGCGTATCGCCGGATAATAATCGAGGTAGAGCGATACTTTTCCTCCGACATACGGGCGACGACGGAGGAACACTTTGGTGCAGGTGTTTGTCATTGCGTTTATGGGTTTGATGGTTGATAATCAGTTGCAAAGGTAGCGGGAGAAACAAAGGGGAACAATACCGTCTCCGGCGGTTCCGATGTTTCTCCAAACTGTCTCCACGGACTAAATTTCCGGAGAACCAAGCAGAGAATCAAGCTCCGAGCGGAGAATCAGCGTGTATTTGCCTTTTTTCTCACGGGTAATGTTGTGGTATTTCAGATAGTGGTGGAGCTGATCACGGGTCAGGTTGTATTTCGCCATCGCTTCGGGATAGGTGTAATACTCCGGTTCCTTTGGTGCCGTTTGACCTTTCACCAAATCGAAATGATATTTGGAGTACATCACATAGTTTCCCTGTTTCTTCTTCGGAATACCTTCCTTGGACACGAGCGTATATATGGCAGACAGGGTCATGCCATACCGGGCTTGAATATCCGCCACTGTGTACCATTCGGATATTTCCTCCTTTGGCTGTTGACTCGCAAAGTATCGGTCAACATGGCTGCGGCTCCAAAGCGTTTTGCCTCGGCTCTGAGTCTTCGGCCAGCCCTCGCGCTCGGCAATCTTATACATTCCCGAATTGGACACGCCGTATTTCTCCTGCACCTCCTTTGAAGTGTAGAACTCGGTTATGGGCGATTGTTGCCTCGTGGCTGAGGACTCTTGGGTTTCAAGAGTTGAGAATAAGGCATCTACGTCAGCTCGTCTAATGAGGGTCTTTCGTTTCAACTTCCAGACCTTGATGACGCCTCGGTTGATATAATTGTAGATTGTAACATGACACACACCAAGCAGGGTGGCTACTTGTGTTGGAGTCAAGAATTCCTGTTTGGCTACTTCTTTTTGACCTGATTGCTGATATTCATATTCTCGTTGGTATGAATCCAGCTTTGCCTGACGCTTTCTTTCCTTGTATGCGAGCCCCGAACATCGGTGGCTGCAATACTCCGTTGTTGTCTTACGAGCGATGAACCCAGCTCCGCACCAACGGCACTTCTTTTTGATTTCAATGTTGCTACTCATTTTTATTCTGTGTTAGTGTTTATTTCGCCGTTTATTTCGCCAAAAGTGTTCATGGGCGTAAACTGACGTAAACCTACGTAAACATCGTCCACGACCTTGCGGAACGCATTGACGGGATTGACCGACTTGCTACAAATCGGGTACAAAAACACAGGTAAAAAGGGATGAAAAGCGGTTATAAAGAGGTATGAGCATGAAAAAAGCCGCCTGATAACAAGCGACTTTTCAATGTTTTACACCAGATAGCACCAGTTGTCACCAATAGGCTACTTGCCGATGCAGAAGCGGGTGAAGATGGTTTGGAGGATTTCGGGGGTGCTTACAGCGCCGGTGATGGCGGAGAGGTGGTGGATGGTCTCGCGGAGGTCCTGGGCGAGGAGGTCGCCGGGGAGGTCGGTCTGCAGGCCTTGCAGAAGGCGGGCTGAGGAGGCGGCGGCTTGCGCCAGGGCCTGGCGGTGACGGGCGTTGGTCACCAGGATGTCCTCATCGGCGTTGCCGCGGTCAGCTTCGGCGGCGTTCAGAAGGGTTTGTCGCAATTCGTCGAGACCTTTTCCGGTGGTGGCCGATATGGTGATTACGGGTGCAGGGCAGGGGAGTGAACGAGCGAAGCTATGGGTGGCGGATTCGGTTGATGCCGAGGCGTTTAGGTCGGATTTGTTGAGGGCTATGATGAGATGTGGCGGCTCGGCCGACGGGGTGGCTGCGGCGCGGAGTGCTTCGGTGTCGAGCGGCGCGGTGATGTCGGCCAAAGCTATAACTATGCGGGCATCTGCTATGGCGCGGTGTGACCGTTCGATGCCTATCCGTTCTATGGCGTCGGTGGTATCGCGCAGTCCTGCGGTGTCGATGAAGCGAAACAGGAAATCGCCGATTTCAAGGGTGCCCTCTACGGTGTCGCGCGTCGTGCCGTGGATGTCGCTGACTATGGCGCGGTCATCGCCGAGCAGTGCGTTGAGCAGGGATGATTTGCCGGCGTTTGTCGGACCGGTGATGGCCACGGGGATACCCTCCTTAATGGCGTTGCCGGCTGTGAATGAGCGGTGCAGCCGGGTGATCTCGTCATGGAGTCGCGATGCAAGTTCGCGGAGTTGGCTGCGCGACGCGAATTCCACGTCCTCCTCCGAGAAATCGAGCTCCAGCTCGAGCAGTGCGGCAATGTCGACAAGCCGGGCACGTAGAGCCTCGAGCCGTCTCGAGAAGCCACCCTTCATCTGGTTTACGGCTATGCGGTGTGCGGCGCGTGAGTTGGAGGCGATCACATCGGCCACGGCTTCTGCTTCGGCCAGGTCCATCTTTCCGGCTATGAATGAGCGGCGGGTGAATTCTCCCGGCTCAGCCAGCCTGGCACCGGCCTGAATGAGTGTGTCGAGAAGTTCGCGCTGCACGTATTTCGAGCCGTGAACCGAGATCTCCACCACATCCTCGCCTGTAAACGACCGCGGCGAGCGGTACACCGTGGCAATGGCCTCGTCGAGGTCCTCCCCGCGGGTGTCGGTTACCGTCCCGAGATGAGCGGTATGCGATGCGGCCTCGAGGAGTGATTTGCCTTTCCAGCGGCTCTGGGCGATAGCTATGGCCTGAGGGCCTGAGATGCGCGCCACGGCTATGCCGCCTATGCCGGGCGGCGTCGATATAGCGCAGATAGTGTCGGTTGGGTCAAAATTTTCTGTCATTTCAGTCGGCTCCATTTATAAAATTCGCACTGTGTCTCCACCTCGTTCTCCACCTCGTCAGGCAACTCGGAGAAGAAGTCGAGCCCGGTCACGCGCTCCACCTCGTCTATGCTCACGGCTGCCTGCTGCATGCCGCCCTCCACTCGTCCGTTGTCCATGATAAAGCCGATGCCCATCATCGGCGAGGTGTTTGGGTTAAGAAGCACCTTGTAAAAACGCTTCGGCACAGCCACACGCGTGTCGCCCAGATATTCGGTAATTTTGTCGGTAAGCACCGGGCCGCATATCACAATCAGCGATCCCTGACTCCGGGCCCATTTGCGGCAGTTTTCTTCCAGACGTTTCCACGCCCCGGTGTTGAGGATTTTCTGCTGAGGGCATATATTGGCCATCGAAAATGAGTCATGCATCGATTCGCGGTCCCATTTCATGTCGCCCGCCGGACACATGTGGCCTCGGTCGTAGCCGGAATAATTGTAGTCGTAAGGCTCGGCGCATCCGCTCACAGTCTCATCGCAGTAAAACTTGTTCTCACGGCTAACAGCGCCGTTGGTCTCGTCGGCCGTCAGCTCCCATGCCACCCAGTTGGGCACATGCATCTGCGGGTTATACGAAAGTGTAAAGCCGTGATAGGGGACGATCTGCGACGGAATGTCGGCGGGTATTACCACCGTGGTGAGGTTTATCGAATCGCCGGGTGCAATGCCCTGTGCGGAACTTGTTTTAGCTTTCGCACTATCGGCCCATATCTGCCAGACGGCTACGAAGATCACTATCAGCGACACAGCCAGCACAATCTTGCCGGTGCTCGACATCTGCATCTTCTTTCCGGAATTGTATTTTCTTCGGGATGACATTCAGAATCGGTTTATGATGTTTGCAATCTGACGGGCTTCTTTCTCCGTGGTGCAGTCGCTTATCGGCAGGCTGAGAATCTCGCCGGCCATTTGCTCGGTTACGGGGAGCGGCCTGTGCTTAAGGTTTTTATAGCATGGCTGAAGATGCGGCGGCACGGCATAATGGATGTCGGTGCCGACGCCCTGCGACGCCAGATAGCTCTGCAGCTCGTCGCGCCGGCCGTCGGCCACGCGGATCACATACTGATGCCACACGCAGTCAGTCACTGTCGGGCCGATCAGAGGCTTTCGGATGAGCGGATGGGTGATATGGCGGTCATAGGCAACCGCGCGGGCAAAACGCCTTGCATTGGCCCGGCTGACATCGGCGAGTTTTACACGCGTCATTGCAGCCTGAATCGGGTCGAGGCGGCAGTTGAAACCGCAATATATATTATGGTAGCGGCGGTCGCTTCCATAGTTGGCCAATGCTCTTACAGCATCGGCAAGCTCGCTGTCGTGGGTCATCACGCATCCCGCATCGCCGATAGCCCCCACGTTTTTCGTCGGATAGAAGCTCATGGCCGCGGCATCGCCGAGTCCGCCCGCCATGTCGCTGCCGTGCAGCCCTTTGACAGCTGACCGGGCGCCTACTGACTGCGCCGCGTCCTCAATCACTATCAGATTATGGCGCTTTACGGCGTCGGCCATCTCCTCGTCCCAGGCCACGCGGCCATAAAGGTGCACAGGCATCACGGCGCGGGTCCGCTCGCCGAGTCCCTCCTCGATTCCTTTGGCTGACAGGTTCATGGTCACCTCATCGGGGTCGACGAGCACAGGCGTCAGCCCGGCCTGTGTCACGGCGAGCACCGAGGCCACATAAGTGTTGGCCGGGACGATCACCCCGTCACCCTCTTTAAGCCGGCCCAAGGCCTTGTAGCCTTCGAGTATAAGCCGCAGAGCATCAAGGCCGTTGCTCACGCCCACGGCGTAAGGTGTCATGCACAGCGCGCCCATTTCACGCTCGAAGGCCTCCACTTCCGCTCCGCCTATATACCGTCCGCTTTCTATCACCCTCGAGGCCGCCTTCGTCATCGCCTCGAAATAAGGCGCATTGACGGTTGCCAGGTCAAGAAACGGATATTTAATCTCAATCATCACCTTCGGTTTTTAATCTTACAAACTCATCGAAATCACGCACATAATCAGTCTCGTCGTACTTGGTTGACGACAATGCCAGAGCTACGCTCCCGGCCGAGAAATTCTCGAGAGTGCGCCACAGTCCGGCCGGGATATAGAGCGCTTCGTGAGGGTCTCGGAGAGTGAATGTGCGCCAGCGGCGGCCGTCACACACCTTCACGTCAAAGCTTCCCGAAGCGGCAATCAGAAGTCGCTGCTCGTGGTGGTGTGAGTGACCTCCGCGTTCCGATCCCGAAGGGATATCGTAAATATAGTAAATCCGGGCTATGGCAAAGGGTATGGCATCGGAATTCTGGGCCACGGTCACAGTCCCGTCGCTCAGCCGGTAATGCGGCAGAGTTATCATGCGGCAGTCGTCGACCGTAGTGTCAGGATGTGAAATCATTCTCCTCATCGTTGGTTATTTCATCGTAAAGTGACTTATCGTGGATAATGTCAAGCTCGTCGTAGGTGGTGTCGCTGATAATCAGCGCCACGGTGTTGGTGGCGAAGTTGTTGAGGTCGCGCCATGTCATCGGGGGCACTATCAGAGCCATGTCGGGGCGGTTGAGCGTGAAGTCGCGTATGGTTCCGTTGACGCTTTGGGCGGTTACGGTCAGACTGCCTGACAGAGCCACTATCATCTCGCTCGACTTATAGCACGCGTACGCTCCTCCTATCATGCCCGAAGGCACCTCGTGAATCCAGCTCACTCGCGCCGGCTCAAAGGGGAGTGACGACGGATATTCGAGCACCGACAGATTGCCCCGCGGGTCGGAAATCCTCACTATGTCCACCGTTCTCGGTTCATTCAAATCCATTCTTAGCGAGATTTAGAAGATACTGACCATAATTGTTGCCGCTCATACGGAGGGCCAGTTCTGCCAGCTGATCGGCGTCGATCCACCCCTTGCGGAATGCTATCTCCTCGAGCGCGGCCACCTGGAAGCCCTGACGCTTCTCTATCGTGGCAACGAAGTTCGATGCTTCGAGAAGCGAGTCGGTAGTGCCGGTGTCGAGCCACGCAAAGCCGCGCCCCAGGCGCTGCACCTTCAGCCGGCCCTCGTCGAGATATTCCCGGTTGAGCGAAGTGATCTCGAGTTCGCCGCGGGCCGATGGCTTAACGCGCCGGGCCATGTCGGCCACACCGCGCGGATAGAAATAGAGCCCCACCACGGCGAGGTTTGACTTGGGTTCCCGGGGCTTTTCCTCTATCGATGTGGCATGCAGATCTTCATCCACGCACACCACACCGAAGCGGTGAGGATCGCTCACCGGATAGGCGAAAATAGTGGCTTCGCCCTTTGCGGCTTCGGCCGCGGCATGCTTGAGCATGCCGGTGAATCCCTGGCCGTAGAATATATTGTCGCCCAGCACCATGCACACCTCATCATCGCCTATAAACTTCTCGCCTATCAGAAAAGCCTGTGCGAGGCCGTCGGGATGCGGCTGTTCGGCATAGCTGAACTTCACGCCTATCTCCCGGCCTCCGCCCAGCAGGCGGCGAAACGAAGGCAGATCCTCCGGAGTGCTTATGATCAGTATCTCACGGATGCCCGCGAGCATCAGCACCGATATCGGGTAATAGACCATCGGTTTGTCAAACACCGGTATCAGCTGTTTCGATATGCCTCGGGTCACCGGGTAGAGACGTGTGCCGGAGCCTCCGGCCAATATTATTCCCTTCATTATTTAGAGCTTGTTTAATAATAAATGTTACCGACAGGGCGGTCAGTCGTCGAGCAGATTTTTGCTTGTGATGAAGGAGTTATGCGGGCATAACGACTGAAGAACAGGCGAAAATATGCCGGCGAATGACCGTACAAAAGTAACAATATTCATATTATTGACAAAACATTAACATTTGGTTGAAAAAGAATAGCTTTTTTCGAGCATGTTTAATAATATCTAATTGCCATTGTTTCGCATATCTTGGCCGCTTTTCGTCCTGCTCCTCAGTCGTGTACATCAAGTACACTCCTTCGTCGCATGACGAAACCCGTCTCAAGCTATGCGACCCTGTCGGCAACATTTATTATTAAACAAGCTCTTATTTTCGGTCGATATACATTTGCTGGTAATAATTCATATAGTCGCCTGAAGTCACGCTTTCAATCCAGTCGCGGTTGTCAAGATTCCATCTCACTGTCTTTTCGATGCCCTCGGCAAACGATGTCTCGGGATACCATCCGAGCTCAGTGGCTATCTTAGTAGGGTCAATGGCATAACGCATGTCGTGACCGGGGCGGTCGCTGACATAGCTTATCAGACTTTCGTCAATCACCGCGTCTTTATCCTTGAGCAGCTTGCGGTAAGAAGGCTCCTCGGCCATGATGCGGGCCACTATACTTATTATCTTACGCACAATGGCTATGTTTTGTTCTTCGTTGAAGCCACCTATATTATATACCTCGCCTACGCGGCCGCGGCGGAGCACCATGTCGATGGCCTTGCAGTGGTCGTCGACATACAGCCAGTCACGCACGTTCTCGCCCTTGCCGTAGACCGGCAGCTTGCGTCCCTCGAGGATATTGTTGATTATAAGCGGTATGAGCTTCTCGGGAAACTGATACGGACCGTAATTGTTGCTGCAGCGGGTAATGTTGACCGGCAGCCCGTAGGTATGGTGATATGCCATGGTGATATGGTCGGCCGAAGTCTTGGCGGCAGAATAGGGCGAGCGGGGCGATAGGGGAGTGCTCTCGGTGAAAAACTTGCGGCCGAAGGCATGCAGGTCACTGCGGCCTTCCACCACCCGGCTCACCTCCTCGCTGAGTTCCGGCGTCTCGGCCTCGGCAAATTCTTTATCCAGTGACCCGTAAACCTCATCGGTGCTTATCTGCAGGAATTTCTTACCCTCGCGGTAACGGGGCTTGCCATCGGCATTGCGGCCTACGTCCCAGGCTTTGCGCACGGCCTCAAGCAGAGTCTGGGTGCCTAAAATGTTGGTCTCCAGAAAAAGCCTCGGATTTGTCAGGCTGCGGTCAACGTGTGACTCGGCCGCGAAGTTCACCACATAGTCCGGGTCAAATTCCTCCATCAGCCGCTCCACAAGTTCGCGGTCACCGATATCGCCCTTCACGAATCTCACGTTTGCCCGGGCCACATCATCCTTGATGGTCACGGGGTTGCCGGCGTAGGTAAGCGCGTCGAGAATCAACACCTCCACATCGTCGCCCCACTTCTCCAATATGTATTTCACGAAGTTGGCTCCTATAAAACCGGCTCCTCCGGTCACTAAATATCGTTTCATGGCTTATGCGCTTTTTGTCTTATATGCTTGATTTTGTTTATCTGACAGTCTTGTCATCTTGTCGGTTATTGCACCGGAACGCAGAATTATCCGTCAATTCCGGGTCTCTGACTGCAAAGATAATCAAAAATAAATTTATTCAACTAAACATTTGTCGCATGTCAATGTTTTATTAGTAAAAGCCGATTGAACCAATCCTTCCGTTTCAGTCGGTAAAAATGCAAATTTTTAAACAAAATATTGTTAAGTAAGAAAATAATTATAACTTTGTGCCGATTTTATCAACTCAAAACAAAATTCAAATGAAAAAATTGTTCCTCATCGCTATTGCTGCTGCCGGAATGATGACAGCACAAGCACAGCAAGCATTGGAAGCTCCCTCTTTCGGCTCTAACTGGTCGATAGGTATTGAAGGTGGTGGCGTTACACCCCTCTACGACGGCTCTTCCTTCATTGGTGATATGCGCGGTGGCTTCGGCGTACACGTTCAGAAGCAGATCTCTCCCGCCTTTGCATTAGGCGTAGAAGGTGCCGCTTACATCAACACCTCGTATCGTGCATCCAGAACAGCTATTGACAACTCTTACGTTGGCGCTTATGGTGCAGTCAACCTTTTCAACCTCTTCGGCGGTTACAAGTGCGACGGCCGTTTCTTCGACATGGAAATTCAGGCCGGTGCCGGTTGGGGTCACTACTACAAGAATGGTGACGGCGACTACAACTACTTCGCTACCAAAGCCGGTCTCAACTTCAACTTCAATGTGACCAAGAACCTCACCCTTTCACTCAAACCTGCCGTTCTCTGGAACATGAGCAATGCCGGCGTCAGCCAGACATCTGCCGCTTACAACAAAGAAAAATCCGCTTTCCAGATCTTCGCAGGCATTTCTTACAAATTCGGTGAAGGCTTCAAATGCGCCGACCTCAAGAACCAGGGTGAAATCGACGCTCTCAACGCACGTATCAACGACCTCCGCGCCCAGCTCGACGCTTGTGTAGCCGCTAACGCCGCTGCCGAAGCTCAGGCCGCCGCTCTCGCCGCTGAACTCGCCGCATGCCAGAACCGCAAACCCGAAGTTGTTGAAAAAGTTTCCAACAACCTCCAGTCCGTACGCTACATCTTCTACCGCATCGGTAGCTCCAAGATCACTGCCGACCAGCAGCCCAACGTTGAAATGGTAGCTTCTTACCTCAAGAATCACAAAGACGCAAAGGTAGCTATCAAAGGCTACGCTTCTCAGGACGGTAACCTCGATTTCAACATCAAACTCGCTGCCGCTCGTGCCGAATCAGTTAAGAACGCCCTCATCAAGAAATATGGCATCGCCGCTGACCGCATCACAGCTGAAGGCGAAGGCATCGGCCACATGTTCTCTGAAAATGACTGGAACCGCGTTTCAATCTGCACTCTCGAAGACTAATCAACTGATAAATCCCTGATAAAAAATCCCACGCCCCGCGTGGGATTTTTTTTGCTATGCGCAAATCTTTTTCGCGTCCGTCTTTGTTGTTCTTATTATAAAACGTGTATAACTATCGTCACATGCTTATCTCTCCGGTCGCTGAAACACAGCCAAACATCATCGTTTTGCAAAACATACCGCCGATAATGTGAAAAATAATATATTTTTTTAAAATAATTATTTACCTTTGCATCTTAGAAAAATATTATTCATTACATAACCATTTTTCATTATGAAAAAGTCTATCTTATTTGCACTTGCTGCATGCGGTATTCTTGCCGCTCAGGCACAGCCCAAAGCCATTGAGACTCCCTCATTTGGCGACAACTGGTCAATCGGTCTCGACGGTGGCGTCACTACCCCTTTCAAAAGAGCCGCTTTCTTCGGTGACATGCGCGGTACTTTCGGTCTCCATATCGAAAAACAGCTCACTCCCGTATTCGGCTTAGGTATTGAAGGCTCTCTCGGCGTCAACACCTCATCCTGGCATCAGAAGCTCTATGAAGATATATACGGTAATTACAGCCTCGCCGGCCGCAGCAAAACGGCCTTTGACAATATGTATGTTGGCACATACGCAACCGTTGACCTCTTCAACCTTTTCGGCGGTTACAAATGCGAAAACCGATTCTTTGACATTGACCTCGTTGTCGGTGCGGGATGGGGACACGATTTCTACAACAAAATGGCCCTCTTCCCCATGTCGGTTGACGCCCTCGACCAGAACTATTTTATGACTAAAGTGGGCCTCAACCTCAACTTCAACGTTTGCGAGCAACTCACCCTCTCGCTCAAGCCCTATGTAAGCTACAACATGACCGGCACCGAATATGATAAACTCAACGTAGACCAGACCTCTGCCGCTTATGACCGCTTCAAAGCCACATTGAACCTCATGGTCGGTGTGACCTACAACTTTGGCCCCGGTTTCCGCTGCGCCGACCTCAAGGACCAGGGTGAAATCGACGCTCTCAACGCCCGCGTCAACGACCTCCGCGGCCAGCTCGACGCCTGCCTCGCCGCCACCGCCGCTACTCAGGCCAGGGTCGCCGCTCTCCAGTCAGAACTCGAAGCCTGCAAGAACCGCAAACCCGAGGTTATCGAAAAAGTTTCCAACAACCTCCAGTCCGTACGCTACATCTTCTACCGCATAGGCAGCTCCAAGATCACTGCTGACCAGCAGCCCAACGTGGAAATGGTAGCCTCTTACCTCAAGAACCACAAGGACTCTAAGGTGGTTGTCAAAGGCTACGCCTCGCAGGACGGTAACCTTGACTTCAACGTCAAGCTCGCTGCCGCCCGTGCCGAATCAGTCAAGAACGCCCTCGTCAATAAATACGGCATCGCCGCTGACCGCATCGTAGCTGAAGGCGAAGGCATCGGCCACATGTTCTCAGAGAACGACTGGAACCGCGTTTCAATCTGCACACTCGAGGACTAATCCCTCATCAGGAAATTACCGAAGGCCGCATCCGCAAGGAGGCGGCCTTCCTCGCGTAAAAAAATCTCATTATTTTACCAAGATATCTTTTTATTTGCTTACCTTTGCCTATTGACATCACATTATCCCGTCATCACAAATCATTCTATAATGAAAAAACTATTCCTCATAGCCCTAATCGCTTGCGGCTCAATTGTCGCCCAGGCGCAGACTAAAGCCTACAAAGCTCCCCGCTTTGACCAGAACTGGTCGCTCGGCCTCGACGCCGGCGTCAATACCCCGCTCAAACACCATGCCTTCTTCGGCGACATGCGCGGCGCCTTCGGTGTCCACATACAGAAGCAGCTCTCGCCCGTTTTCGCCCTCGGCGCCGAAGCTACTTTCGCCATAAACACAGCCTCATGGCTCCAGAAGGATCCCCGCATCCTCGCCGCCGGTTATGACCTCACAGGCCACAGCAAATCGGCCATCGACCGTTTCTATGCCGGCGTTTACGGCTCAGTTGACCTCGTCAACCTCTTCGGCGGCTTCACCTGCTCGCGCCGCCCCGTGGGCTTCGAACTCACCGCCGGTGCCGGCTGGGGCTATCAGGACCCTCTGCACCGGAACTACTTCGCCACAAAGGCCGGATTCAATCTCAACTTCAACCTCTCGCGTTACTTCACCCTCTCGTTAAAGCCCGCCGTAGTGTTCAACATGACCGGCACCGACTTCCAGCCTCTCGGCGTATCGCAGACATCGGCCGCTTATACCAAGGAAAAAGCCACCTTCCAGTGCATGGTTGGCTTCACCTATAACTTCGGTCCCGGCTTCCGCTGCGCCGACCTCGACGATCAGTCCGAGATCGACGGCCTCAACTCACGTATCAACGACCTCCGTTCGCAGCTCGAGCAATGTCTCGCCTCCACCGCCGCCTCGCAGGCCAGGGTAGCCGCACTCCAGGCCGAGCTCAACTCATGCCTAAATCGTAAGCCCGAGGTCATCGAAAAAGTGTCAAACAACCTCAGCTCAGTCCGTTACATATTCTATCACGTAGGCAGTTCCGATATCACCCCTGATCAGCAGCCCAACGTAGAGATGGTTGCCGTATACCTCAAGCACCACAAGGACGCCCGCGTGGAAATCAAAGGCTACGCCTCGCAGGACGGCAACCGTGACTTCAACATCAAGCTCGCCGCAGCCCGCGCCGAATCGGTCAAAAACGCCCTCATCAAGAAATACGGCATTGCCGCTGACCGCATCACCGCCGCCGGCGAAGGCATCGGCCACATGTTCACCGAAAACGACTGGAACCGCGTTTCGATCTGCACACTCGAAAACTGATCTCCTCCAGGAAAATAACCCCGAAGGCCGCCCGTAAGCAAGGCGGCCTTTTCGTTATCTCTTGTTTATAATTTTGTTAAATAAGCCTTACTTGACGCTCTAAGGTTATCATTGGCGAAAATTTTTGTAACTTTGTAGCTGATATGCCTTATTCTGTCCCGACATCTGACCAGATCCGAAGTGTACGCCGGCTCCTTGCCGGCGCCCGCAACATCGTCATAACCTGTCACATGACCCCTGACGGAGATGCCCTCGGCTCCTCGCTCTGCCTCTATCATACCCTCCGGGCCATGGAGCGCAATGTCCGGGTGGTGGTGCCCGATGCTTATCCCGAGAACCTCGCGTTTCTTCCCGGGGCCGGGTCAATCATCGTAGCCTCATATCACCCCCGCCAGGCTCAGATTGCATTCTCGCAGGCCGACCTCATATTCTGCCTCGACTTCAATGATCCCTCGCGCATTGACCGCATGGAGCCCCTGCTCACCGCCGCCAAAGCCCCGAAAATTGTCATTGACCACCATCTCAACCCCATTATCAAAGCCGATGTCATCATCTCGGAGCCCCATAAATCGTCGACCTGCTCGCTGCTGTTCATGACGCTCCACTCTCTCGGCCTCCTCCCGGCCATTGGACTTGACGCCGCCACTTGCTGCTGCGCAGGCATGATGACCGATACAGGCAACTTCTCCTACAACTCCAACGACCCCGAGCTCTACACCATCCTTGCCGAGCTCGTCCGTATCGGCGTGGATAAGGACGCCCTCTACTCCCGCATATTCAACACCAGCTCCGAGACCCGTGTCCGCATAATGGGCTACGGCCAGTTTGCCAAGATGCAGCTGTTCCCTGACCATCGCGCAGCCGTCATCACTCTGTCGCGCGACGAACTCAACATGCTCGACTATCACCGCGGCGACACCGAAGCCCTGGTCAACGTGCCCCTCAGCATCCCCGGCATCGTATGGTCTGTGTTTCTGCGCGAGGACGAGGCTGACTATGTAAAAGTGTCGATGCGCAGCAAAGGCGAATTTTCCGTCAAGGAGATCTGCGCCGGCCACTTTGGCGGCGGCGGTCACAAAAACGCCGCAGGCGGCGAGATGCGCGCCCCGCTTGACCAAGTGCTCCGTACACTCCTAGACCTCATGCCCCTGTATGACCGATATCTCCCCGACCCGCAGTCGGTTAACCAATAAACTTAGTAACTCCGTAACCACCCATTCCCCAATGAAGCTAATCTCCAAGTTCCTTGCAGCCGTAGTCCTTGCTTCCCTCGCCGCCATCTCATTCCAGGCATGCGACAAAGGCAAGAGCTATGCCGAGCTGCTCAACGATGAAAATATGGCCGTCAACCGCTTCCTCTCCGAAAATAAGGTTGTCACCTCGATACCCGCCGACTCGGTGTTTGAGGTCGGCCCCGACGCCCCTTATTACCAGCTTGACGAGGATGGCAACGTGTATATGCAGGTGCTCGACGCCGGCTCGGGCGAAAAAGTCGAGGAAAGCCAGCTTGTCTACTTCCGCTTTACCCGTTACAACCTCTCCTACTACGCCATAGGCTCCAATGTCCTCGACCTTCCCTCCGAAGGCAACAACGACAATATGACCGAGGCTCCCACCTCCTTCCGCTATCAGGACTATAACGTGCCCTCCTCATCGCAGTGGGGCACAGGCATCCAGATGCCCCTCACCTTCCTCCCCCTCAACTGCGACGTCAACCTCATCATCAAGTCACAGTTCGGCTGGACCAACGAGATATCCTACGTGCAGCCTTACCTCTACCGTGTGCGCTATTACAAGAGCATGATCTGATAACGTTCAACTCCGATTCATCATCCGTTTTACAGCATAATATGTCACTCATCAAATCCATCTCCGGTATTCGCGGAACCATAGGCGGCCTTCCCGGCGAAGGTCTTTCGCCCGTTGACATCGTCAAGTTCACAGCAGCTTACGCCACCTTTATCCGCCGCACCTCGCCTCTGGGCAAGAATCTCATAGTAGTGGGCCGCGACGCCCGTCTGTCGGGTCATGTGGTCAGCGGCATCGTAGTGTCGACGCTCTGCGCCATGGGCTTTGACGTGGTCAACATAGGCCTCGCCTCGACACCCACCACCGAAATTGCCGTCACAGGCGAAGGCGCCGACGGCGGAATCATCATCACCGCATCGCACAACCCCGTGCAGTGGAACGCCCTCAAGCTCCTCAACCATCACGGCGAATTCCTTAACGACGCCGAAGGCAAGCAGGTGCTCGCCATAGCCGAAGCCGACGACTTCACCTTCTCGCCCGTCGAGGAGTTAGGCCATGAGTTCGCCAACCTCACCTATAACCGCCGTCACATCGAGCAGGTTCTCGCCCTGCCCCTCGTCAACCGCGAGGCCATCGCCGCCGCCGATTTCACCGTGGCCGTCGATGCCGTCAACTCCGTGGGCGGCGTAGTGATCCCCCAGCTCCTCCGTGCTCTCGGCGTCAAAAACATCATAGAGCTCAACTGCGAGCCCTCAGGCAAATTCGCCCACACCCCCGAGCCAATCCCCGAAAACCTCACCCAGATCTCCGACCTCATGGCCTCAAGCCGCGCCGACGTAGGCTTCGTTGTCGATCCTGACGTTGACCGCCTCGCCATCGTAATGGAGGACGGCCGCATGTTTGTCGAGGAATACACCCTCGTGGCTGTGGCTGATTACGTGCTCTCCCACACCCCCGGCTCCACCGTCAGCAACCTCAGCTCATCGCGCGCCCTGGCCGACGTAACCCGTGCCCACGGCTGCTCATATTCAGCTGCTGCCGTAGGCGAAGTCAACGTCACCACCGAGATGAAGCGCACCGGCGCCATCATCGGCGGCGAAGGCAACGGCGGCGTCATCTATCCCGAAGCCCACTACGGCCGCGACGCCCTCGTAGGCGTTGCCCTCTTCCTCTCGCTCATGGCCACCTCAGGCAAGAAAGTCAGCGAGCTCAAGGCCGGATATCCCCCTTACGCCATCGCCAAAAACAAGATCCAGCTTACACCCACCATTGATGTCGACGCCATCCTCGACGCCGTGAAGCGCCGTTACTCCGATCAGCGCATCACCGATATCGACGGTGTAAAGATCGACTTCCCTGACGGCTGGGTTCACCTCCGCAAATCCAACACCGAACCCATCATCCGCATCTATTCCGAGGCTGCGACCATGGAGCAGGCCGAGCTTCTCGCCGATCAGGTCCGCGCCGTGGTCAACTCCGTTGTCGATCGCTGATGCGCCCCCATCCAAACTTCTGTAGCCCTTATTTGTTTTAATTGTATATAATTTAATAGATTGACACACATGAAAACTATCCGGATCCTGTCAATTGTAGCCCTGGCGGCCTCGATGGCTCTGACCGGCTGTGTAAGCAAAAAGAAATACACCGCCCTCCAGACCCGTTACGACGCCCTCCAGACTGACTACAATGCCGCTCAGATAGCCCTCGCCGAAAGCCGCGCCGGCCACAAGAGCGTAGAATCACTCCTTGAGGAAGCCCGCAAAAACAACGCCGAGCTTAAAGAAGCCTATGGTGTGCTCCAGCGCAACCTCGAGCAGTCCATGAACCAGAACTCGCAGGGCAACGTCAACATTGCTAAACTCGTTGACGAAATCAACGCCTCCAACCGCTACATCAAGCAGCTCGTCGATGCCAAATCAAAGAGCGACTCACTCAACCTCATCCTCACCAACAACCTCACTCGCTCACTCTCGCGCGACGACCTCCGCGATGTCGACATCAAGGTGCTTAAAGGCGTAGTCTACATCTCGCTTGCCGACAACATGCTCTTCCGCTCCGGAAGCTACGAAGTCAGCGACCGCGCCATGGAGATCCTCGGCAAAATCGCCAAGATCATCAAGGACTACAACTCCTACGACGTCCTCGTTGAAGGCAACACCGACAACGTGCCCATCTCCCGTACCAACATCCGCAACAACTGGGACCTCTCGGCCCTGCGCGCATCGTCAGTCGTACAGGTGCTTCAGAACCGATTCGGTGTCGAAGCATCCCGCCTCACCGCCGCAGGCCGTGGCGAATATAATCCCGTGGCCGACAACGACACCGACTACGGCCGTCAGCAGAACCGCCGCACCGAGATCATCATCACCCCCAAGCTCGACCAGTTCTTAGACCTCATCGACCACGCCCCCGACACCGACGAAGCAAAATAACCCACTTCGTCAGCACAATATCAAGCGGTAGCCTCCCCGGTTACCGCTTTTTTTGCGCCTGAGCTTCTTTTTGACGTTGATAATGCTTTCATGCTAAAATTATGCTGCAAAACATACTGTGAAATTTTGTGAATGTGAAAATTAATTCGTAATTTTGGCTCGAATTGGTAACTCCAATTCAACGTACTGAAAACAAGAGGCGTTATGCCCATCATCTTGTAGAAGAGAAGCGTCGGAAACTTACTCAAGAATGCAAGAAGTTGGCTTAACTGTCTCCACGTCATAAGGCGTGGAGCTGTTTATTCCACATCTGCATTCAAAGGTAATCCGACCACCTTCTTCTTAAGGCGTGGCATAGCAGCCCACGCCTCTTTTTTATTAACGGGCACTGGGCTGTGTGACCTACTATCAAAACTATGGGAAGAATAAAAATGTATGGTTAAAAACTGGTGTCTTAGGGATTATTTCCCCAAAACACTAATGCTTATTTAATGACTACATAGAGGTTAACTATGTAAGAGTAATTAGTAATTTAATAATTTAATATGAAGAAGATAATAATTTTGGTCGTTTTTTTGTCATTGTTATGTTCGGCAAACGCCCAAAACGCTGTTCCGCAACAAAGAGAAATCCCACACTCGGTACTCCTGGATTTAGAATATCAGATAAAAGATTTTAAAGAGACAAAGTACTCAGGATGTTATGGCTTTTCAGTGAGTCAAACATCATTTGCTAATAAAGGCAATTTACACTTAGGTGCTAATTTCCATATGGATTGCAATGCGGGACTTGTTTCTGATTCAGGTCTTTTATTTGAGCTGGGACCTTCAGGAAGATGTGACATTTCCAAAGATTGCTTTATTAATGCTCCGTTGAATGTGGTGTGTGCTGTGACATCCTATACTATAAATAACAAAACAGAAACCCAAGTGGATTGGGGTATGCGCTTGGCTCCATCGCTATATTACTTTTTCTCAAAACCAATGGGATTTTTTGTAGGTCCACAACTATTTATCCCATTTTACAAAAACGCTAATGCCTCTTTTGGTATGCAGGCAGGAGTGTCAATATCTTTTTAATACAAAAATATTAAATATATTTGTTTAAAACAATTAAAACTATGAAGTTAAAATTTAGAATTATTCTTATCTGCCTGTCCTTTCTTGCAATTGGGACATTCTATTCATGTAATGAAGATAAACCTGAGATGCCTGGAAATACCGAGAATCAAGATAAATATTATGACGATGACGATGATGATGACGATGATGACGGCGATAGCGGGTCTTGGATAAGGTGTGAAATGTGCAAAGGTAAAGGTGTATGCTATTTCTGCCACGGTGATGGGACCTTTCCGGATGATGTTACAGAATGTAGATACTGTCATGGCTCTGGCTTGTGTCATCATTGCGGTGGAATTGGAAAAGTATATTATGATTAACACGAATTGATTTCTTCGCACCGCTGGTGTTCGGTCATCGGAAAGAAGAGCTCTTTTGAGACAAACAGCAACCCACTGCAAGGCGACTCCTACACTGGTAGTCGCCTTTGCTTTTTTTCATCAACTGTTGTGGATTGCACTCTTCCCCCCAAATTCCGCGCTATCTTTGTGCCCAAAAAATTACCGGGATTAATCTCGTTTAATCCTGATTATTCCCGATTAATCAAATCTACATGAAAAACCACGCCAACTATCTGTTTCATTTTGAAAAGTTTCACAAAAGGCCTCTCAAAGTCTGGCAGGCACGGATAATAGAGCCGATGGAGATCCAGCGCCAGCACACCGGCATGATCCGCGCCATAGTCCACGACCCTCAGATCGCCAATGGCTGGCCA
>ERZ836877.891-NODE-891-length-48672-cov-3.709032_pt1 | contig 48672 bp, 49 predicted proteins | sample MGYA00519469_ERZ836877 | MGnify/ENA primary metagenome ERZ836877 (study PRJEB31850, sample SAMEA3708809) | human gut metagenome | biome: human gut; feature: human-associated habitat; material: faeces | place: China | collected 2014 ...
TATGTAATCCACTTTTACCTTTTCTTTCTAGGATATGAGACAGTGTGCCAGGCACGCTGTCTTATTCGCTAATGATGGTGAGGAACTTGGCGGGTACGTCGCCGTTGCAACGCTGTCCGTGCCTGTGCTCCGGGTTGAAGAAGATGGAGTCGCCTGCGTCGAGAACTATCTCACGGTCGTCGAAGGTAAAGACGATGGAACCCTCGAGGATGTAGTTGAACTCCTGGCCCCGATGGTCGACGAGCTCTGCAGGCTCGTCATGGGGATCGAGCGTAACGAGGAGGGGCTGGAAGTCCTTCTGCGTGAAACGCCAGGCCAGGTCCTCGAAGTGATAGCCCGGAAGTCGGTCGACCTCGCGGCCCTCACCGGCTTTGATGAGGTGGAAGGTATCGAGGTGTCCGGACTTGCCCGTCAGGATTTCCGTGAACTCGATGCCAAAGCGATTTGCCATGTGATAGATGGCCGAGATGGGTACGTCGGCACCCGTCTCCTCCCATTGGATATAGGTTTCCAGATCGACGTCAAGGTCGGCGGCCATGTCCTCGGCCGTTACGTCACAGGCCTCGCGGATGCCTCGAATGCGCTCGCCAATAGCGATGAAATCAGTTGACATAATCGACCTTTCTCTGGAACGGAATTGTCGTTGAGGATATACCCTGACCGTGTGCTATGCAAGAAAAACACTCGTTTTTGCGCACGAGAGAAACTTACGGGAACTACAACGTGACAAAGACAGTTCCGCCCCGGCGACTTTTGTCTTCGTCGTTTATTGCACGTCGGCCCAGCGGCCCGCGAAGCCGGCGTCGTTTCCAACGACGTCGCCTGCGGAGTAACCCGTCATCGTTCCGTAGATGACGACCTCGCCGATACTCGTCTGCGCCTTGACGTCAATGCTGTTTGCCCAGGTCGCACCATGTGCGGTGAACTCGATGTCCTTGCCGTCAATGTGCGCGATGCCGGAGACGTCAAACTCCTTGCCGTTGCGGGTGCCCTCTCCGTCAAGTGACCCCACGTCGGTGATGTCGAGATGTGCGCGGGCCGTCTCGCCCAAAAGCTCGAGCTTCGCCTTTCCCTGGAGGTGGTACTTGGGGGTATCGACGATGACATCGTATGCTGAGGCCATGGGGCATCCTTTCGTGTGTTGTTACTGCAAGCGATAGTAGCGCATGTACGAAAGGACAGCTAGGACGGGAGGCCCGAAAGAGCAAATGCGATGAGGTCGCGCACCCGGAAGAGCTAGCTACTCATCCAGTCGAGTAATTCGCGTTGACGAGCCAAATGCCGATCGTTCGGCGCCTGCAGGCGACGTCCGCACTTGCGGTTGACGAGCTCGAATCGCTTTCGTAGCCCCGCATCGTCGGGCAAGTCGTCTTTGCCTAGCGAGATAGCAGTGATTCCGAGCATGCGATATGCATTGCGTACGAGCTTATCGTAATTCAGGCGCTCCTGTGCCGATGGCCACGTGCGGTTGCTGTATTCGACGACCATACGATGTTCGGGCCAATAGAGGTCAGGTTTGAAGGTGCGCGTGCCAAGAATGCGAGCGGCGGGATCGGGCGCCTCGATTTCCTGGCCGCGCAGAGGGGTCTTGCATCCCATTCCTCCCTGGAGCCGGGGAAGATGGGCGAGCATGCAGACTTTCGTTTCCTTGGGCGAGCGTGACCCTTGCAAGATTTGCCGAGCAGCCTTGCGGGCAGTCTTGGATCCTGTGAAGTTATGGGCGCTTGCCGCGAAAGCGACAAGATCGTCAGGTGTGCTGATGGGACTGCGAGGAAGAAACCCACGCGGCGCATTGGGAGCGAGCGCGTAGTCTCCGCAGAGCTCAAAGCCGAGAGCGATTAAGTCGAACCATGGGAACAAGCGCGCCATTTGCAAAAAGCAGAACTCGGGACTGCTGAGTGCGATATGCAGGCTCGTGCCGTCGGGAAGAACCGCTTTGTCGACCAGGACAAGCGCCCCGTCTGGCAAGGCGGTTTGCACGCAGTGGAATCGCGCCCGCTTGGTGGAGCGCCTCTCGTTTCGATTGGCGGTGAGCAGGTCGAGCGGCTTGCGCATGCCCGCGAGGAAATCCGACGAAAGGGCGTTGTCGAGCGTCTGCACGTGAGCGCACCCACACGCGTGGTCGATAAAGTCACATGCCTCGACGGCGTCTAGACTTCGTCCACGTTTTGCGGTTGGGCTGCGCCAGTAGGCGAGCGAGCTTTCGTGAGCAAGAATGATATATGCCGGTCTTGTCATGTGATTAAAATAGGCGATATGGCGGTAAAATCAAGAGCGTTTGTCTATGCTTTATGAGATAAAACTGCCAAATCGACGTAAATATACAGTTTCCGTGACGCTTATCGAAATAAAAGAGGAAAGCCCTTATCGCACGAGATGAAGGGTCACTACAATAACTGCATTTACTACGCCGTCTCATTATGGCAACAAGGGAATGAGGATAGTCATGAAGATATTGATTCCGGAGAAGTTCAACAAAGCTGGTATCGCCGTGCTCGAGGATGCTGGCTACGAAGTCACGTTCAAGCCCGATACCACGCCCGAGGAACTCGTCGAGATGATTCCCGAGTACGATGCGCTCATCGTGCGTTCCGCCACGACGGTCACCCGCGAGGTCATCGAGGCCGGCGCCAAGCTCAAGATCATCGGCCGTGCCGGCGTGGGCGTCGACAACATCGACCGCGAGGCTGCCACCGAGCGCGGCATCATCGTGTGCAACGCGCCGCTTTCCAACGTCGTGTCCGCTGCCGAGCAGACCATGGCGCTCATGCTTGCCACCGCACGCAACACCGCTGCTGCGAGCGCGTCCATGAAGGAGGGCAAGTGGGATCGCTCCAAGTTCACGGGCAAGGAGCTCCAGGACAAGACGCTTGGCATTTTCGGCACCGGTCATGTCGGCCTGCTTGTTGCCGAGCGCGCCGCCGCCTTTGGCATGAAGCTCATCGGCTACGATCCATATTGCCCTCCCGAGCGCGCCGCCCATTACGGCATCACGCTGCTCGATGACATCGACGAGGTGTGCAAGCAATCCGACTTCATCACTCTGCACATGCCCAAGACCCCTGAGACCACCGGTATGATCGGCGCCAAGCAGCTGGCCGAGATGCCCGAGGGTGCCATCGTCCTCAATGTCGCGCGCGGCGGCCTAGTCGACCTTGACGCGCTTGCCGATGCGCTCGAGAACGGCCATCTTGCCGGTGCCGGCATCGACGTGTGGGAGAACGAACCCGTCTCCGACTCGCCCATCCACAAGTTCGAGAACGCCGTCATCACCCCGCATCTGGGCGCATCCACCAAGGAAGCCCAGACCCGCGCTGCCACGCAGATCGCCGAGTACGTCATCGCCGGTCTCGAGGGCAAGACGGTTGCCACGGCGGTGAACGCCGCGCGCATCCCGGCCGACGTCATGGCGCAGCTCAAGTACTTCATCCCCGTTGCCCAGCGCGGTGGCGAGATTTTGTCGCAGGTCGTCGGTGGTGGCATCGAGAAGCTGAAGGTCACGGCATGTGGCAAGATAGCGGATACGGACCCGACGATCCTGGGAATGGCGGCGCTTGCGGGCGGCGTGACGTTCAACAGCGAGGTCACCGTCAACATCATCAACGCGAGCTATATCGCCGAGCAGCGTGGCATCGTCGTCGAGACCGCTACCGACCCGCTCTCAGAGAGCTATCCGAGCTACATCGAGATCGAAGCGTCGTGCGGTGACGATGTGTACTCCATCAGCGTCACGCGCGATATGACCTCGGACATGCCGCGCATCATCAACTTCATGGGCCTGCCCGTCGATTTCGTGCCGATGAAGGACTTCGTCGTGCTCGAGTACGAGGATCAGCCTGGCCAGATCGGCAAGATCGGCACGGTGTTTGGCGATGCGGGCATCAACGTCGAGTCCATGCAGATCGCCAAGGATTCCGAGCATCCCCTGGTCGAGGTGCTCATCAACCTCAACCAGGCCGTTCCCGCCAACGTGCGTCGCGATTTGGAGGCGACGCTCGACATCGAGCGCATCTGGTACATCGACCTGTAGGGGTTCTGGTAGCGTCGCAGACGAAGGGCCGCGGGCACTATGCTCACGGCCCTTTTTACGTGCGCGAGTGTAGGAAGACGTCTTTTTTCGACATGCAACTGCGTTTTTGCCTGCTTTTTGCCCCTCGATAGTGCTGTCACTTGTTTTGCATGTTGGAATTCCGGTTTTTCGGGGGCAACACGAAGGGCTATTCTCTCGAATCGTAACAACGAAACCGAACTGGAGCTCACATATGACCAAGGTGATGAACATACTGTACGAGATCGGCGACACGCTCTACGTCAACCTCACCAATCGTTGCCCATGCAGCTGCACCTTCTGCATCCGCAACGAATCCGATACTGTCAACGGCTACGATGTCCTCTGGCTCGAACGCGAACCCACGGCCGGGGAGGTCGTCGACCGGCTGTGCGAGCTCGACCTTTCGCGTTACTCCGAACTCGTCTTCTGCGGATATGGAGAGCCCATGGAAGCATTTGACGTGCTCAAGGAGGTCGCTCGTTGGGTGAAGGAGAACACGGAGCTGCCGGTGCGCATCAACACCAACGGCCAAGGTTCGCTCAGCAACGGCCGTGATGTCACGCCCGAGCTCGAAGGAATCGTCGACGCCGTCTCGGTCAGCCTCAACAGCCCCGACGCGGACGAGTATCTCGCGCTCACGCGCAGCAAGTTTGGTGAGCAGGCCCACTCTGCGATGCTCGAGTTCGCATGCCGCGCGGCAATCCACGTCCCGACGGTGGTGCTCACCACGGTGGGAGGCACCATAACTCATGAGCAAGAGCGCGCCTGCCAGGAGTTATGTGACGAGCTTGGCGTGAGCTATCGCATCCGTCCGCGGATTTAGATGCCCCACCTCTCGTAGCCAAGATGCTCGATGAGCTCGGTCGGGGTGAAGCGTGATACGGGCAAGGTCGAAAACGCGTCGACATCCCTGCTGACGATGGCGTCGACTTTGTCTGCGAAAGCCGCTGCAGCGACGATGCCATCCTCGTAGTCCGGCTTTTCTAGCTCGAGCGCTTTTCTGCACACAAGGTCATCGACACTCGCCGCGTTTGAGATTTCGAGAACCAGACGAACAGCCTCGTACGCCCTGTTAGTGTCGAGGCATTTGGACGTGATATAGAAGATGTCCTTGAGCGAGGTTGCCGCAACGCATAAATCGACGGATTCCTCCACGCATGCCATCAAACAGCCTTTGGAGTCTTCCTCGAACGGGGTTCTGTGGAGGATAAGGTCGAGCCAGACATTGGTGTCTACAAGGACCTTCATGCCAGGGCCTCGTACTCCCCGAGCTTCTCTTCGTATTGCATGTCGCGCAGCTCGTCATCGCTTATGTTCGAGAATCTGGTAGCTGGCAGAGCCCCCAGCAACTCGATGGCATCGAGCTTCTTTCGCATGGCTTCCTTCTTGGGATCTTGGTTTTGAAGGAACTCTGGCAGCTCGTGCGTCTTTGCGAGCGTTTCCCAGAGCACGCGGATTGCTTCGGTGACGCTGATGCCGTTCTCCTTGAGGACTTTGTCGCCACGCTCCTTGAGGGTGCTGTCGATGCGTATGTTCAGCGTAGATGCCATGGCTGCCTCCTCCTGTCATATGCATTGTATTATTTGCATTACAGTAATGCAAATACTATAAATTTGTACATAACGTCTGCTGAAGTGGGAAAGCGGCAGAGATAGGGTGATTTATAAAATGATCTTCGCATATGGGTGCATTGGACTTAGTGCGATAAGCGGCGAGACAGAAAACATTGCCAATTAGCTGCTAGAAAAGTGAGGCTAAAATGATTGCTCGTTCTGACGAAGGGACGCGTTCATGAAACACATCGAGGTGGTAGCCGCAATCATCGTGCATGACGGCAAGATTCTGGCGACGCAGCGCGGTTACGGCAACTACAAGGGTAGCTGGGAGTTTCCTGGCGGCAAGATCGAGCCGGGCGAGGCTCCCGAGGCGGCGCTCGTGCGCGAGATCCACGAGGAGCTTGACGCTACCATCGAGGTGGGGCCAAAGCTCATCACGGTCGACTACGACTATCCCGAGTTCGCGATGACGATGCAGTGCTTTATCTGCACGCTCGCCAGCGGCATGAAGCTGCTTGAGCACAGCGACGCGCGCTGGCTGGGGCGTGACGAGCTGGATGACGTGGGGTGGCTGCCCTCGGATGTCGAGGTAGTCGCGGCGATTCGGGACGCGGGGGTTGTGTGAGGGGTGGAAGGTGATGGCCAGCGGTGAAACAAGCTGCTATTGAATAGGTAAGATTCGTTCAAGACTGAGCTGGCTTTCCATGTCTCTTTCTTTTTGTAAAATCATACACTGATGGTAGTACTGAAATGCTGTATTACGACACTGACTTATGTTGATAGGTAAAGTTGGCTTTTAGAATAAAGAGCTGCACAGCAATTAAATGTGCGAAATGATCGTTGGAGCGGACAGGAACTAAAGTAGTCATCAAGAATCAACGCTTGGTGTGTCGTCAATATATTGAAATTTAGGTTTCTCTGGAGTGTGCTATGAGCAAATATAAAGCAATTGATCTATTTGCTGGCATCGGTGGCATTCGAATGGGCTTTGATCAGGCCTTTGGTAAACGGGGAATAGAGACCGTGTTTGTCAGTGAGGTGGATAAACCTGCATGTATGACGTACCGAGCGAATTTTACTGATTCCTTCGATATTGCTGGTGATATTACGGCGATTAGCGCATCAGATGTTCCAGATTTTGATATTTGTTTAGCTGGGTTTCCGTGCCAAGCGTTCAGTATTGCAGGACAAAAAAAGGGTTTCGAGGATAGCTATAAGGGTCGATCACGTGGCACGCTTTTTTTTGATACTCTTCGAATTTGCACAGATCGCGTAAATAAACCACGGGTGATTTTTTGCGAGAATGTTAAAGGCCTTCCTATGCATGATAGAGGAAAGACCTTACAAACGATTCTTGGAGCACTAAAGGAAGACGGGTATGTTCCATTTTGGAAGGTGCTTAATTCAAGAGACTTTGGCGTTCCACAAAATCGTGAACGTATCTACATAGTTGCATTTAGGCAGGATGTTGCTCCGTTGGAGTTTGCGTTTCCAACAAGGGGAGGCAAGAAGAAAACGATTCGTGACATATTGGATGACGCTCCGATAAGTGCGAAATATTACTTATCAGATGTGTATGTCGAAACGCTCAGGCGCCATCGTGCTCATCACGAATCAATTGGAAACGGGTTTGGTTACAAAATACGAGACATCGATGGCGTTGCAGGAGCAATCGTATGCGGGGGAATGGGACGCGAACGGAATCTAATCATCGACCATCGTGAGCATTCAATGACTCCTGTCACTCATATTAAGGGAGAAATCAATAAAGAAGACATAAGAAAGATGACTCCACGAGAATGGGCAAGGCTACAGGGTTTTCCTGATAACTACAAATTTGTCTTATCTGACACACACTTGTATAAGCAGTTTGGCAACTCAGTGACTGTTCCAGTAATAAAAGCAATCGCTAAGAAAATAAAGAAGGTGCTTGATGAAGCAGAATAAAATGTCGGGGAACAAGGGCGAATGGTCCGAATTGTATGCCTTTTTTAGATTGCTGGCAGACGGACGTGTCTATGCTGCAGATGAAAACGTAAACAAAATAGAAGATATATATTATCCTATAATTAAAATAATGAGAGAAGAGAAAAAGGGATCTCCAATTGATTATGTTATAGATAGAAGTAGATCATGTATCGACATAGTCAAAGATGGAAAAATCGTAGACACCATTTCTCAAACAGAAATGGCTGAAGGCGCAAATGATCTTCTCTATGAAATAAATGAGGGACGCAACAGTTTTGAGATCTCTCATATTGCGGAGTTTGCTCACGGTATCCTTGTACATAAAATCAAAGCCCCGTCTGTTGATAAAACTGATATATTCATGCAGATCGAGGATCTGTATACAAATTCTCGTCAGGATGTCGGATTCTCTGTGAAATCAGAGATTGGCAACCCACCAACCCTCTTGAATGCATCGCAAGCGACGAATTTTGTCTTTGCAGTTCATGGTCTAAATCCTGATTTCATTAGTCAAATAAACAATATTGAAACTAGAGAAAAAATCAAAGACCGAATGAGCGCTATTCGAAGTTTGGGTGGATCTCTTGAGTTCAGGAAGATGGCAAATAAAACTTTTAGTGACAATCTGACGCTTATTGATAGTCTGCTTCCTGAAATAATTGCTAGCCTACTCAAGGTCTCTTATAGCCAAGGTATCATGAATATGAGAGAGCTAGTCAATGCTCTGGAGAAAGAGAATCCGTGCGAATACAGCAGAAACGATATGTACGGATACAAGATTCGCAAGGTGCTTTGTGCTTGTGCTTTGGGAATGAAACCAGCAGCTGAGTGGGACGGAAGCGAGGAAGCAAATGGGGGCTACATCATTGTAAAAGACACAGGCGAGGTTCTTGCTTACCACATATACAATCGTGAAGCCTTCGAGCTCTACCTTTTGAATAATACAAAATTGGATCGCCCGAGCACTGGACGCTATGATTATCTTTCACTATATAGTGAAGACGGAGAGGTGAGAATGAACCTGAACCTGCAGATTAGGTTTGTTTGATCTGACGATTGCATAAGGTAACCATGGCTGAGTGCACCAGGCTAATCAGCGCGATCAGGCCATTAAATTATGTCAGCATGACGTTTCGGTTTGCGTCTTTGCGCTCATAGGCACACACCCCGTCTCGTTCGATGGCCCGCGCTAGTGATTGGCTCTTGATTGTGCTCGCGGTAATCACGTCACACTCCTTGCCAGTCACCTGCTCAATCATTTTAGAGAACGAAGCGAGATCGTGCAGGTTAAAGCCGGTACCTCGGTCTATCTCAAGTCTGATATCGATGTCGCTATCGGCGTTCTGCTGGTTTCGCGCATACGAACCAAACAGCAGTGCGCGTTCTATGCCCGGGTAATGTGCGGATGCTCTGGAAATTGCATCGAGGACAACCTGTGTTTCGAGCGGAGCAGTTTTCGTTCCTGCACTGGCACCGCCCAGCAGCGTCTGAAGCGCATCGAGCTTGCCGTCAATTTCCGAAAGGGATGCTCGAATATCCTGACTATTCTGGTCCAATCCCATCTCGATGAAATGAACGTAGGCATCGGTCTTTCGCAGGCCGTGAGTTTTGGCGTAGCCTTCGACCTTCTCGGCGAGAGAGGCGGGCACTCGAAGCGAAAGCGCCTTTCTGTTGTTTGCTTTGGTGCTTTGCATCGTCGACCTCGTTCATCAGAGGATATGCTAGAAATGTATCACAAATGTAATACATTTTGTTGCCATATTCACCGCAAATCATGCGGCGAATAGCGGTCCTAATCGCCGCATTACCGAAAATTCGAATTTCCCATTACCGAAAATCCGCGGTTACCATTACCGATTTTCCGCGCTCCCTACGCCTCGAACAGCAGCGCGCCGCTCGTGAGTCCGCCGCCAAAGCCCACGCACATCACCTTGTCGCCCGGCTTGATGCGGCCCTCCTCATAGGCGTCGGAAAGCGCCATGAGCACGCTCGACGCACTCGTGTTGCCCGCCTCGGCGATGGAGACCTGCCAGTGCTCGTAGGGAACGCCCAGCTTCTTGGCGGCAAAGCGGATGATGCGGTCGTTAGCCTGGTGCGGCACGATGCAGCTCACCTCGTCCATCGACACGCCCGCGCGCTCGCACACCTCGCGTGCGGCCTCCACGATGGCGGCGGTGGCGAACTTGAAGACGCGCTGGCCGTGCATGCGGATGAAAGCGGCATGCTCGGCAAAGCCGCCCTCGTCGGTTTCGATGTCCATGATCTCGCCCACGCCCACGTTGCCGACGTTCTCCCCAAAGGGAAACGTGCTCATGTCGTGGTTCGCATCGACGGTCAGGCACAGGGTGTCATCATCGGTGTTTTTGAGGAAGCTCGCTAGAATGCCCGGCGCGCTCTCATCCCACTCGAGCACCACGGCGCCGGCACCATCGCCAAAGAGCACGCAGGTGGCGCGATCGGTCCAGTCGGTGATGCGCGAGAGTCGCTCCGCACCCACAACCAGCGCGCGGCGCATGGCGTTGCGCTTGTGGCCGATGCCGCTTCCGCCCTCGCTGGCGACGGAGGCCTCGATCATGGTGGAGGCGACGTCGATGCCGTAGATGCACCCGCTGCAAGCGGCGTTGAGGTCAAATGCGATGGCGTTGTCGGCGTTCAGTTGCGCCTTGATAAGCGCTGCCTGGGACGGCACGATGACGTCCCCGGAGATGGTCATGCACACGATGAGGTCGATGTCGTCGGCCGCGAGTCCGGCGCAATCCAGGGCGCGCCGCGCTGCCTCCACGCCAAGATCGGTGGTGGACTCGTCAACCGCGATGCGGCGGTTGTGGATGCCGGTGCGCTCGACGATCCATTCGTCGCTCGTGTCGACGATGCTTGCTAGGTCATCGTTGCTCACGACGAGCTCCGGCTGTGCCTTTCCATGTCCGACGATCTTGCATCCCATGGCGTTTCTCCTTGCTAATTGGTCGTCGCCTTCGCCCGTTCGAGTGGGCTGACGCCCGATTATCTTAGAGTAATTCCGCCGAAATATTTCTTCGCTTCCAATGTTTGCGCAAGATTTTGCATCGTGGCTCACTCATAAAATCTTCGTCTACAATAATCGCGCTCATAAGTTAGACACCGCGAAAGGAACCATCATGGCAACTATCGACATCGTCCGCGACGTGCTGGTCGAGAACCAGGACCTCGACCCGGAGGCCATCACCGAAGATGCCGTCATCGAGGATCTGGGCATCGACTCCCTCGACATGGTCGAGCTCATCTGCGACATCGAGGACCAGTGCGAGGTCGACTTCGGCGAGCCGACCGATCTCGTGACCATCGGCGACATCGTCGAGCACATCGACTCCCTGAAGTAGGTCGAAGCGCTTCATGAAAACGAGAGTAACCGAACTCCTGGGCATCGAGGTTCCCATCATCCAAGGCGGCATGGCCCGCGTTGCGGATGCCTCGCTTGCCGCGGCGGTCAGCGAGGCCGGTGGCCTGGGCATCATCGCCTGCGGCGGCGCCAAGCTCGATTGGATTGCCGACCAGGTCAAGCAGGCCAAGGCGCAGACCGATAAGCCCTTTGGCTGCAACATCATGCTCATGGATCCGCTCACGCCCGAGGTCGCCAAGCTCGTCGTCGAACTCGGCGTCAAGGTCGTCACCACGGGCGCCGGTAGCCCGGTCGAGTACCTGCCCATGTGGCGCGAGGCCGGCATCAAGGTCATCCCCGTCATCGCCACCACGGCGCAGGCCAGACGCATGGAGCGCCTTGGCGTCGATGCCGTGGTCGCCGAGGGCACCGAATCCGGCGGTCACGTCGGTGAGCTCACCACCATGGCGCTCGTGCCCAGCGTGCGCGAGGCCGTTTCCATCCCCGTCATCGCCGCTGGCGGCATCGCCGATGGTCGCGGCATTTGTGCGGCCTTCGCGTTGGGCGCCGAGGGCGTGCAGATGGGTACGCGCTTCCTCACCATCGACGAGTGCACCGTGTGCGACCCGTGGAAGGAGAAGGTGCTTGGCGCCAAGGATTCCGACACGATCGTGACGGGTCGCGGCACGGGCCACCCCGTACGCGGGCTCAAGAACAAGTTCGCGCGTGCCTGCCGCAAGCGCGAGATGGAGGCGAGTAGCCCCGACGATCTCGAGGGCATGTATGCAGGATCGCTCAAACGTGCAGTCGAAGGCGATATGGAGAACGGCTCCATCCTCGCCGGTCAGGTTGCCGCACTTGTGAAGAAGCGCGGGACGGCCAAGGAGCTCATCGCCGAGCTCATGGCCGAGGCCGAGGCGCTCGGCGCGCTTGACCTCGCCGCCATGGCCGAGCTCAACGCCCGTCAGGGCCGCTGCCTGGAAGATGCCGACGCATAGGAAGACTGAGGTTATGGCTCAACTTGAAGGAATCGGACCGGTCCGCACGGTCTTCATGGCCTCGGGCCAGGGGTCGCAAAAGCCCGGCATGGGCGTCTCGCTCTTTGGCGTTCCCGAGGTGAAAGCCGCGCTCGAGTGCGCGTCTGACGTATTCGACCGTGACATAGCGGCGCTCATCAACAGCGAAGGCGACGAGGCGCAGGCGCAACTCAACGAGACGCGCAACGCGCAGGTTGCCATCGCCGCGCTTTCCATCGGCATCGGCCGCGCTCTCATGGCGCGCGGCATCCAGCCCGATGCGCTGCTCGGCTTCTCGCTCGGACAGATCAGCGCACTCGCTTTGGCCGGCATGCTCACTGACGAGGAGGCCTTTCGCCTCATCGACGTGCGCTCGCGTGTTATGGACGAGGCGGCACGCTCGAACCCGGGCGCGATGACCGCGCTGCTCAAGGCCGACGAAGAAAGCGTCTTGGCATTGTGCGAGCAATGCGCTCAAGGCGATGTCCTTGCGCCCGCGAACTTCAATTGCCCGGGCCAGATTGTCGTGGCCGGTACCGTGCCCGCAATCGAGCGTGCGGAGGAAGCCTGGAAGGAGCAAGGCGGCAAGCTGAGCCGCCTGGCGACGCAAGGTGCCTTCCATAGCCCGCTCATGCAGGCGGCGTGCGATCCGTTTGCAGAGTACCTCGCGACCGTCGATTTCAAGGAGCCGGTCATTCCGGTCATCTGCAACACCGATGCCACGCCGCTCGATGCGGCAACCGTGCGTCAGCGCCTGGTCGATCACCTCACACATCCCGTACGCTTCCAGCAGAGCGTCGAGGCACTTCGCGAACAGGGTGCGGATACTTTCATCGAGGTCGGCTTTGGCGGCGTGCTGAGCGGTCTGGTACGACGCATCGACAAAGAAGCCACGCGCGTTTGCATACAGGATAGGCCGAGCTTCGAGGAGCTCGAGGAATCGTGGAGGGAAAGCGATGAGTAACACCGATCAGGGCAGCCCCGTCGCCCTCGTCACCGGATCAGGCCGCGGCATTGGCCTTGCCTGCGCACGAGCGCTCGCTGCCGATGGCTATGACGTCTGCCTCAACTGCTCGAGCGATTCGAGCTTCGAGCGTACGAGCGCCGCCGCCGAGGAGATTGCCAGCGAGTACGGCGTGCGCACGCTTGTCGTTGTGGCCAACGTGGCAGATATGGAGGCCGCAAAGGCTCTCGTGGACCAAGCGGTTGCCGAGCTCGGGCGCATCGACGTGCTCGTCAACAACGCGGGCATCACGCGTGATGGTCTCATCGCGCGCATGGGTGAAGATGACTTCGATGCCGTCATCGACGTGAACCTCAAGGGCACCTTCAACTGCTGCAAGGCTGCGTCCAAGTACATGATGAAGCAGCGTAGCGGTGCCATCGTCAACATGAGCAGCATCGTGGGCATCGCGGGCAATGCGGGGCAGGCAAACTATGCCGCCTCCAAAGCCGGCGTCATCGGCCTTACCAAGTCGCTCGCCAAGGAGCTTGCCCGTCGCAACATCAGGGTCAACGCCGTTGCCCCGGGCTTCATCGCGACCGATATGACGGACGCGCTCAACGACCAGCAGAAGGAAGCCATCACATCCCAGATTGGGCTCGGGCGTCTGGGCGAGGCAGATGACGTGGCCGCCCTCGTGGCGTTTCTCGCGAGCCCCGCGGCTTCCTACATCACCGGGCAGGTAATCAGCATCGATGGAGGACTTTCCCTATGAGCACGACAAACGAGAACATGAACCTTCGTCGTCCGGACGGCACGCAGCGCGTCGTCATCACGGGCATGGGCGCCGTTACGCCGGCAGGTGTTGGCGTGGATGCGCTGTGGGACGCCGTCATGGGCAAGCAATGCTGCATCGCGCCCATCGAACGTTTCGACACATCTGAATATGAGGTTCATAACGCCGGCGAGGTGCGTGGTTTTGACGGAACCGAGCATGGCCTTTCCAAGAAGGAGGCGCGCCGCTTCGAGCGCTTCGTCCAGTACGCCATGGTCGCGGCTGACGAGGCCATGGCCCAGGCGGGCCTGTCCATGGACGATGTCGATTCCACGCGCGTGGCCATTGCGTTTGGCACGGGCATCGGTGGTATCGACGAGTTGCAGAAGGGCTTCGAGACCTTGCACGACAAAGGTCCCAAGCGTGTGAGCCCGTTGTTCGTCCCTACCATGATCGGCAACATTGCCGCCGGCAACCTCGCCATTCGCTATGGCATTCACGGGGCGTGCATCAACGTGGTCACTGCCTGTGCGACTGGAGCACATAACATCGGCGAGGCTGTTCGCGCCATCCGCCACGGCTATGCCGATGCCGCGCTCGTCGGAGGATCCGAGGAATCGGTATCGCCCATCTGCATCGCCGGATTCACCAACCTCGGGGCGCTTTCCAAGGCCGAGGATCCCACCCAGGCATCACTTCCCTTCGACGTGCGACGCAAGGGCTTTGTCGCCGGCGAAGGTGCCGGTGCGCTTGTCATAGAATCACTTGAACATGCGCTCAAGCGTGGCGCCACGCCCATTGCCGAGATCACTGGATATGGCTCGACCGGCGACGCCTACCACATGACCGCGCCCGACCCCGAAGGCGCGGGCATCGTGCGTTCCATGCGTCAGGCGCTCGAGGAGGGTGGCTTCACGCCCGCCGACATTGGGCATGTCAACGCCCACGGCACGGGTACGCCCGCCAACGACAAGACCGAGTCGATCGCCCTGTACGCGTTGTGCGATGACGATGAGCTTGCCGCGGGCATTCCGGTGACGTCTATCAAGGGCACGACCGGCCACACGCTCGGCGCGGCCGGTGCGGTCGAAGCCATCGTCTGTGCGCTTTCGGTCGCTCGCGATTGCGTGCCGCCGACGACGGGATTCGCCGAGGCCGATCCCGAGTGCGACGTCAATGTCGTGACCGAGGCCCTGACGGACGTTCCGCAGAAGGTCGCGCTTTCCAACTCGCTTGGCTTTGGCGGCCACAACGCGACGCTCGCCTTCAGCCCCTATACAGGCTAATGACCAAGATATGAGTCAGTGTGCCAGGCACGTTGTCTCAGAAAGGAGCGTACGTCATGGAAATCAGCTATCCCGCGGGACGCGACGTCATCGAGTCGGTGCTGCCGCATCGCGACCCCTTCGTGTGGGTGAGCCGCGTGCTCGAGTGCAAGCCCGGCGTCTCCGTCAAGGCCGAGCTCGACGTGTCGCCTGACTTGCCACTCTTTAAGGGCCATTTCCCCGACTATCCCGTGCTGCCCGGTGTCATCATCATGGAGGCGTTGGCCCAGGCGGCGTCGTTCTCCATCCTGGTCGAGCGCGAGGCGGAGGGCACGCTCGGGTTCTTCGCAGGCATCGACAACGCGAAGTTCCGCAACCAGGTACGCCCCGGAGACACCCTGACCCTCGAGGCGACCATCGTGAAGTCGTCGCGCCGCATGTGCGTGGCCGAGGTGAAGGCCTCGGTTGGCGATACGGTCTGCGCGACCGCAACCCAAAAGTACGTGCTCGCTACCGCCGAGTAACGCGTATAGCAGCTGCTAACGGAGTATTGACGTGGAAGAACAAGCTAGTAAACCCAAAATGAATCCGGGTGTCGATGTCGTGTATCGTCTCGATCGCATCGCCCTCGAAATTGCCTCGAAGATGCACGAGCAGGGATTGCTTCATGTGTCCGGCTCCGTGGATGGGGACGATGGCCTTTCCATGAACGGTCCGTCCGCCCTGGTCATGGTGCAGGGCAAGCCAGCCAAGCAGGCGCATAGCGCCATCAACGGCGCCGGCATTGCGAGCGTCATGCCCCTGACGGGCGATTGGCGCCTCGATAGCAACCCGCGTTTCGCATACACGACCGTCGAGCTGGGCAACAAGCCCACGCGCAAGCTGTTCACCAACGCATATGCCGTTCTCAAGGCAGCCGAGGATGCCGAGGTGCAATGCATCTTGCTCGGTACCGATTCGCTCGCGCTTGCCGAGGACAATCGTTACCTGCAGCGTGCGGCCGATGCTGGCCTGCGTGTGTTCAAGGCGCTCGATATCGATGCGACTTTCGAGAACTGGGTGGAATGCGTGCCCTCGGACCATGCAGATGCGCCTCAGCCCACGAAGTGGCGCACCTGCCATGCATGCAAGCTCACCTTTGACAATGCCGAATTCGTCGAAAACGATTACTCCTGCCCCTCGTGCGGCACGCTCGCGCGCCTCACGTCCGACGAGCGTATCGAGCTTATCGTGGACGAGGGAACCTTCGAGGAGTGGGATGCCGATATCGAGGATGTCGATCCGCTCGAGTTTCCCGGCTATGCCGAGAAGATCGCATCGTATCGCGAGAAAACCGGCAAGCACGAGGCCGTTCGTACTGGCAAGGGCATGCTCGGTGATTTGCCCGTGGCCTTCGGTTTCATGGAGTCCGAGTTTCTCATGGGCTCGATGGGGACGATCGTGGGCGAGAAGGTGAGCCGTCTGTTTGACCGCGCCACCGACGAAGGGCTGCCGGTCATCATCTTCTGCGCGTCGGGTGGCGCCCGCATGCAGGAGGGCCTGGCCTCGCTCATGCAGATGGCCAAGACCGCGTGTGCCGTGGAACGTCATGACCGAGCGGGACTGCTCTACATCTCCGTGCTCACTGACCCGACCACCGGAGGCGTTACGGCATCGTTTGCCATGCTCGGCGACATGATTCTTGCCGAGCCCGGAGCGCTCATCGGATTTGCCGGTCAGCGCGTCATTCGCGACACCATCAAGCAGGATCTCCCCGAGGGCTTCCAGACCGCGGAGTTTGCCCTCGAGCATGGGCTCATCGACGCCATCGTCGAGAGGGATGAGCTGCGTGGCGTGCTACGCGCTGGCGTGGCGTTTCATCGCCCATGGCGCGGGAACGACCACAACGCGCTGTTCGGGTCATTCAAGAGCGATTCGCTTGAGGACGACGATACGCCGAATGCCGCCGATGCCGCTCGCAAGTGGATCGGCAATCAGATTGACCGACTGCCTTTCGTTGAGAGCATCAAGAAAGGCGCCGAGGCGGGCATGGACAGGGTGAACCAGCGCTTCCGCGGCAAACGTGATGCTGATTCGGATGAGTCCTCGACAGATGTTGCTCCCGGCAGTGCTTGGGAGAGCGTGCAGATTGCCCGCAATGTCCACCGGCCTACGGCGAGTTCCTACATCAAGGTGCTTTCGCCGTCATTCCTCGAACTGCACGGAGACCGCGAGTTTGCCGACGACAAGGCCATTGTCGCTGGTCTCGGTCGCATCAACGGGCGTCCCGTTACCATCATCGCCCAGGAGAAGGGTGCGACTCTGCCCGAGCGCATCAAACGCAACTTTGGCTGCCCCCAGCCCGAAGGCTACCGCAAGACGGCTCGCCTCATGCGCCAGGCCGAGAAGTTCAACCGACCCATCGTTTGCCTGGTCGATACGCAAGGCGCGTTCTGTGGCATGGAGGCCGAGGAGCGGGGTCAGGGTAACGCGATAGCCGAAAACCTCGAGCTCATGGCTGGCCTGCATGTGCCGGTCGTGAGCGTGTTGCTTGGCGAAGGCGGCTCGGGCGGCGCGCTCGCGCTCGCTCTCGCTAACCGCGTGGCGATGCAACAGCATGCGGTGTATTCGGTGCTTTCGCCCGAGGGCTTTGCCTCGATCCTGTGGAAGGATGGCTCGCGTGCGCCCGAGGCGGCTGAGGTCATGGGCATGAGCGCTGACGATGTGTTTGATCTGGGCATTGTGGATGCGGTGTTGCCCGAGGGCGATGGAGCCGCGCACGAAAATCCCGAGCAAGCTGCCGATATCGTCTTCGCCTACGTGGACGAGACCCTCGAGGAACTTGCCGCTCTCACTCCCGATGAGCTGCTAGCCCAACGCCAAGCCCGCTTCGCAAGGTTCTAGTGCCTCCTCTGTCATTTCGAGCGAAGCGACCGCAGGTCGCGCAGTCGAGAAATCTCACCCACGGCAAAGGCCTTCTGACAAGCTCTGCCATATTATGTGCTGGCGTTCTTAGCTCCCAGCTAATGAAATACGTGTTTCTTGTGGATAGACTCCCAACGGTTGCGCAATAACCGCGCATCGACATGTCGGCCGCGCCTGCCGAACTTACCGTATGAGGAGAAAGCCATGAACAGCGTTCAGACAGACACCAACAAGCCAAGGTCCGGTTTTGCGATTGCCGCCCTCGTTCTGGGAATCGTTGCTGCGGCAACATCGTTTATGCCCATCATAAACAATGCTTCTTTCTTTATCGCCCTGATCGGACTCATCCTTGCTATCGTGGCTATAGCTGGGATTCGCAAGGGCAAGAACAGTGGCAAGGGTCTTGCTGTCGCCGGTCTCGTTCTCTCCATTGTCGCGGGGCTTCTAGTTCTAGGTACTCAGGCCTTCTACTCTGCGGTCCTCGACGAGGCGGTAGATCAGTCGACCCAGCAGCTCAATAAGATGACGGGCGATGCAACTGATGACATCTTAGGTGTTGATGTCGAGGTCACTATCGGCGACTACTCGATTAACAAGGATCAATACGGCCTCGTGAAAAGCAATCTCCCGGTCACGGTGAAAAACCTGCTCAACGAGCCCGCCTCGTTTTGGATTAACGTCGAAGCCGTTGATGCAAACGGTTCGCGCATTAACGATGATACCGTCATTGTCAACGACCTTGGCGCGGGACAGAGTACGAAGCTCGAGGCCTTTGCCTTCGTAAGCTCTGACGATTACGAGGCGATGAAAAACGCAAGCTTCAACATCATTTCGGTCTCGGAGATATAGTGCGCAAGGCCAGTATCGCATGCTTTATGAAGGTCGGCATGCGGGGTATGCTGCTCTCGTTGCAAAATGAGATGGATGGAAAGTTATGGACGAGAGAATCACTGAGGAGCTCCTTGCCGAGCTTCTTGCGTCGCCGAGCATAGAGGGCTTTCTTGATGATAATGTCACCAACGAGGTTACCTTGTCCGAATATCTGCAGGAGCTCCTCGACAAAAAGGGCCTCAAGCGTGCTGAAGTCATACGTAAGGCAAATCTCAACGCGACCTTTGGCTACCAGGTTTTCACCGGTGCGCGCGGGGCGGGGCGTGACACGATCTTGCAACTCGCTTTCGCCATGGAACTGACGTTGCGCGAGGCCAATCGGCTATTGCAGACAGCAGGCGCTAATGGGCTTTACTGCAAGAATCGTCGCGATGGCATTATCATTTTTTGCATTGAGCACTCCTATTCGCTGCAGGAAACGGACGAGGAGCTGTACCGTTTCGGCGAGGAGACCATTTGCTGATATCATCACCTTACGATGGATGATGATCTCGCAACATATCTTGACGCACTCGCTCGGGGCGAATGCTATCGTGTCGATGCCGTTTTGAAGGAAAACGCCCTAGAGATGACGGAACGTGTTTTTCTCATCGTTGCCGATGGTACGGAGCGGGGCCCCTTCATTCGCAAGCGCATGAAAATTGAATCCGGGTTGGGTGAGGCGTATGAGCGTCTTTGGCGAGCGCAGAAGGCGGGCAAGCGCTTCATGCACTTACCGCGCATCGTGGAATGCGGAATGGATGGCGATGATCGTATCGTAATCATGGAGCATGTGGACGGTGTCACCCTAGATGAGCTGGTCCGGAATTCCAGCTATACCGATGAGGCTGCCCTTGTCATCTCCGGTCTACTTTGCGATGCGGTCATGGAGTTGCATGAATGCTTCGATCCTCCGATGATTCATCGTGATCTCAAACCCGAAAATGTTATTGTCTCCCCATCGAATCTCACGCTCATCGACCTTGGCATTACCAGAACCTTTGACAAGAATGCGGAGAGGGACACGAGAAGTTTTGGCACACGCGGCTATGCTCCTCCCGAGCAGTTTGGCTATGGGCAGACCGACGAGCGTAGTGATATATACGCGCTGGGAATGCTGATTGCATATTGCTATTTGCGCGAAGATCCGAGCCGGAGTCTTATCGAGAGCCGTTTCGAAGATATGCGCATTCCTGAATCACTCCGACCGGTCCTTGCGCGTGCGACATCCTTCGATCCGGAGAGGCGCTACAAAAGCGTGCGAGCCATGAAGGATTCACCTGGCATGGCAACCGCACTTGCGGAGATGGACCCGGTTGTTGCGTGTACCGAAGAAGACGATGCGGCGCGCACGGACAAGGAAGCGATGAGTGCTCCCGCAGCTCCACCACCACCACCTCAGACGCTGAGCGTCTCCAATGCTGATAATGCGGCGAAAGGCAGGCGACCTTTTGCAACAATCCCGCAGTGGGTCGGTATCGTATGGAATGTTCTAGTGATTGCGACATGGGCGCTTTTTGCTATCGCTGCCATATCGGTTACCTTTTTTCCCATTGAGGGTGACACCTTCGTCTCGCCGGTCGCGCGGGGAATCATTTCGATAGGCATTTTCCTGGTTGGGCTTGCTCCGATAGCATTCGGGCTGCTTGATAAGAGCTGGTTGAGAAAGCGATTTGCCTTTTTTAGAAGGTTTGCATGGTGGAAAATGCTGCTGCTCTGTGTGGCCGTAGGGCTTGCAATCATGCTCGCCTCAGCTGTAATCGGAACCATCATGAACGAAGCGGTCATGTTCAGCGCAAGCGCCGCTGGATGAAACAACGCCCCCCTCGTTCCTCACCCTCGTCGCTCCGCCAGCAGTAAGTCCACCATGCGCCCGTAGCTCTGCGTGCCGTCTGCTTGGTCGTTTGCCTTTAGGTACGCGTCGTTCGCGCTCTGCGCGAAGTCGCAAAACGCCCCTTCGTACTGCGCCCAGAACTCCGCATTCTCCGTGCGATCGGCTCGCACGGCATCCGAAAGCCCAGCTGCCACCTGGCGCGTCGCGTTCTCGTCTGTGCGCGCCAGTGCTGAAATCGCATACGAGTACGCAAGCGAGTAGCCGCTGTAACGGATGAGCGCATCTCCGCTCTGCTTGCACGCAAGGTAGGCGATGAAGTTCGCCTCATCTTCACGCATGTACCCACATTGATGTGCGAGCTCATGACCCATGGTTGCGGGAATCGTGTAGAAAGGCGGCAGCGTGTTGATGTTGCTCTCCACCGTGAACGCGAAGTACATGCCCGTTATATCTCCGTATGACATGAGCTGTGAGAACAACGTGACGGGCTTGGGTTGCGAATAGACCGGACGTTCGAGTGTGGTGTATTGCTCCGCCAGCATCTTCATTTCGTCGACGCTGCGCACGGCGTATCCCGCAAAGCCGCCTCGCTCGTCAATATGCGCCTGCATATCGTCGCCGATTTCGGCACGTGCAGCATTGAGCTCGATCGTGAGTTCATCGCACAGGTCGACCAGCTCTTGCGTTGTGGATTCCCTGACGTCAAAGCCTTCGTTTTGCGCAAAGGTGTAGCGGTAATAGTTGAATCCGCAGAGCATGGCGTACAGGAAGAACGCGATGGAGGCGATGGCAAGAAAGCTCGTGACCGTGCGGTAGAGATAGCGTAGGCGCTGGCCGCTGCGCGTGACGATGTGCACGATGTAATAGATGAGCATGCATGCAATCGATACGACGGCGATGATGACGATCCATTGCGCCACCGAGAAGCTTGTGAGCGACGGCAGGTATCCCCACACGCTCGAGACCCATGGATACACGCCGCGTGAGAATATGTGCTCGCATGTATCGGGGTTCGAGCGCGCCAGCATGGTGAGCACGAGTGCGATGATGCCTGGTACCAGCCACCATAGCCGTCGCAGCTCTCGTCGCCAGCTTGCCTTAAGCGCGTCTTTCCTCGTCGTTCTGTCTTGCGTCTGCTCCATGCTTTCATCATAGCGGATGGGATGCGATGAAAACGGGGAGTGGTCCCGCAGGTTTGTTGCGAATGTCTAGAGTTTGGGTGCGTTGCGAGTGGGTACACAGCGCGTCCGTGCGCATTTTTGACGCATGTCTAGGCTTCTCGTGCTCCTGGTGCACAAAAATGACGCATGTCTAGGCCTTGGGTCCTCCAAACAAGTGCGATTCCCTAGACATTTGCCAAATCTGCGCACGGATCTCCTGGAGATCCTAGACATCCGCGATTTTTGCGCACCAGCTTCTCGAATTTCAGCCAACAAGTCTCCAAATCCTTCAAGGGACTTGGAGACTTGCAATAAATCCACGATGAATCTGTCGAAGTACCCCGACTAAAAAAGGGAGGCCACGCGTCTGCGCAGCCTCCCTTCGCTACTCGTCGCTATGTCGCTTGCGTCTTATAGCGCGGCAATGATGGCGTCGACGCTGTCCTTGGCGTCGCCCAGGAGCATGTCGGTGTTCTCATTGTAGAACAGCGGGTTGTCCACGCCAGAATAACCGGCGGAGCCCATCTTGCGCTTGGACACGATGACCTTTCCGGCCTCCCAGACGTGCAGCACCGGCATGCCGGCGATGGGGCTGCCCGGTTCGGTCGCGGCCGACGGGTTCACGGTGTCGTTCGCGCCGATGACGAGCACGACGTCCACGTCGCCCCAGTCATCGTTGATTTCGTCCATCTCGTAGACCGCGTCGTAGGGCACCTTGGCCTCGGCAAGCAGCACGTTCATGTGGCCGGGCATGCGGCCGGCAACGGGATGGATGCCAAACTTCACGTCCACGCCGCGCTCGATGAGCTTGCGCGTGAGGTCTGCCACGGGGAACTGTGCCTGAGCCACGGCCATGCCGTAGCCGGGTGTGACGACGACGCTCTTGGCGTTGCGCAGCAGTTCGGCGACTTCCTCGGGGGTCGTCTCGGTGTGCTCGCCGCCCTGCGTTGCGCTACTGCCCGAAGATGCGGTGGGCGCAGAGCCAAAGCCGCCCAGGATAACCGAGACGAACGAGCGGTTCATGCCCTGGCACATGATCCACGACAGGTACGCGCCCGACGAGCCGACGAGTGCGCCGGTGATGATGAGCAGGTCGTTACCGAGCGTGAGGCCGACCATCGCGGCAGCCCAACCGGAGTACGAGTTGAGCATCGAGATGACGACGGGCATGTCGCCACCGCCAATAGCCATGACCAGGTGCAGGCCAAGCACGAGCGAGACGACGGTCAGGATGATGAGCGGGGTCAGGCCCGCATCGACGCCCTCGGTGTTGGCGAACCATACGATGAGCGCAATCGAGGCAATGACCATGATGAGGTTGAGGATGTTGCGACCGGGCAGCGTAAGCGGCTTGCCCGAGATGCGGGCCGCCAGCTTGAGATAGGCGATGATCGAACCGGTGAAGGTGACCGCGCCAATGAAGATGGCCAGGCCGGTCTCGGCCATGTGGAAGGCGTTCTCGGCGCCGCCGGCAAGGTTGCCCGGCGTCGTGAAGAACGAGCCGAAGGCCACGAGCACGGCAGCCGCACCCACGAAGGAATGCAGCATCGCCACGAGCTGCGGCATGGCGGTCATCTGGACGGTCTTGGCGCGCCAGATGCCGATGATGGCGCCGATGATGATAGCTGCCGCCATGAAGCCGATAACGGGGCCAAGGGGCTGCGTGGACGAAACGAGCGTCACGAGTATGACGGCGACAAGAGCCAGCACCATGCCGGCGATACCGAAGAAGTTGCCGCGCTGGGCGGTCTTTTGCTTGGAGAGTCCTGCGAGCGCAAGGATGAACAGCAGCGCTGCGACAAGATACGCAAGCGATTCGAAGTGCGCGAGAGCGTCGAGAATCGTGGAGTTCATCATGATTAATCAGAGCTCCTCTCGAACATCTTGAGCATTCGGTGCGTCACCAGGAAGCCACCGAAGATGTTGATGGAGGCCACGGCCATCGCGATGAACGCGAGAATGGTGACCACGAGGTTCGAGGAGCTGATGAGCAGGATGGCGCCCACGATGATGATGCCCGAAACGGCGTTGGTCACTGACATGAGCGGGGTGTGCAGCGTGTGCGAAACACCGCCGATCACGTAGAAGCCGACGACGATGGCAAGCTCGAGCACGACGAAGTGCGAGGTCATGGATGGCGGGGCGAGCATGACCACGACCGCGCCGAGCAGTACCGCGGCGACCTTCCACCACCACTTGGCGAATGCCGACTTCTCCTTGGGCTCCTCGATGGGAGCGGCCTCGGCCGGTGCCTCCTCCTTCTTGGGGGCTGCCGAGACGCTGACTGCGGGAGGCGGCCACATGCCGACGCCGTCGAGCGTGACGGTGATGCCGCGAATGACCTCGTCGTCCTCGTCGAGGACGAGCACGCCGTCTTTGCCTGGGGTTGCGAGCTTGAAGAAGTTGACGATGTTCTGGCCGAAGAGCTGCGAAGCCTGGCCTGGCAGACGACCCGGCAGGTCCGTGTAGCCGATGATGGTTACGCCGTTGTCGGTGACGACGACCTCGCCCGGCTTGGACAGCGCGCAGTTGCCGCCAAGCGGACTTGCGCCCATATCGACGATGACGCTACCGGGCTTCATGCCGGCGACGGCCTCTTCGGTAAGCAACAGCGGAGCAGGACGACCCGGCACCTGTGCCGTCGTGATGACGATGTCGTTGATGGCGGCCTGGTCCTCGTAAACCTTGAGGACGCGCGCCTGCTCGTCCTCGTCGAGAGCCTTGGCGTAACCGTCCGAGCTCTCTTGCTTGACGGGAATCTCGACGAAGGTCGCGCCGAGCGACTCGACCTGGTCGGCGACGTCCGCACGCACGTCAGTTGCGGAGACTTCGGCTCCCATGGAGTTTGCCGTGCCGATCGCGGCCAGTCCTGCGACGCCGACGCCGATGACGTAGACACGGGCCGGGGGCATCTTGCCGGCAGCGGTTACCTGGCCGGTGAAGAGCCTGCCGAAGACGTTGGCCGCCTCGATGACGGCACGATAGCCGCCCACGTTGGCCATTGACGAGCGCACGTCGAGGGATTGCGAGCGCGACAGACGCGGCACCATATCCATGGCGAGCGCCGTGATGCCCATTTCCTCGAACTTGCCAATGATGTCCTTGTTCGCGCCGGGATTCATGCGGGCGATAAGCGTAGCGCCTCGCTTGATGAGAGCGAGCTCTGCATCCGGCGGAGTGTCGAGACACACGACGATGTCGGCGCCCCAGGCCTCCTCGCGGCTCACGATTTTCGCACCCGCTTCCTCGTACGCGTCATCGAAGTAGCTTGCCTTGGCGCCGGCACCGGATTCAACGGCGACGTCATAGCCAAGCTTGATGAGCTTCTTGACGCTATCTGGGGTGCCTGCGACAAGCGTCTGTTCGGGATTCGGTTCCCGAGGTATACCTATGAGCATTTTTCCTCCCCATTACGAAAAAGCCCGTTGTATGCAAGTGGGTATGGTAATGCATGTACGCGCACATATATATACCGAAAAAGAGGGGTAAGTAAATTCAGTCGTGGGGTACGACCTCGTTCTTGGGGCATGAACGCCTCGCCTTCCCTTGCGTTTGCGCCCAGCTCGGGTAGTATTCGCTTCCATGGGACAAATGGACAGGTCATTTGTCCCATTATGAGCAGGCACCGGAAACAAATGAGACAAAACTCGCCCGGCACGATTTGTCTCATTTTGCGGGAGGACGTCATGAGCAGGAAGATCGCCATATTCGACACCACGCTGCGCGATGGCGAGCAGTCACCAGGAGCAAGCATGAACGCCCAGGAGAAGCTCGTCATTACGCGACAGCTTCTTCGTCTCAATGTCGACGTCATTGAGGCGGGCTTTCCCGTGTCGAGCCCCGGTGACTTCAAGTCCGTCCAGGATATCGCCATTACCTGCGGTGACCAGTGCATCGTCGCTGGCCTCACGCGTGCCGTCGAGCATGATATCGATGTGTGCGCCGAGGCGCTCGAGGTTGCCGCACGCCCACGTATCCACACGGGCATTGGCGTCTCGCCCGAGCATCTTCGTTACAAGTTCAAGGGCATGTCGCTCGACGAGGCCATCGATCAAGGCGTTGCCGCCGTACGTCATGCCCGCAAGTACGTCGACGATGTCGAGTTCTATGCCGAAGATGCCGGACGTGCTCCTTACGAGGATCTGGCCCGCATGCTCGAGGCCGTCATCAAGGCCGGTGCGACGGTCGTGAACATTCCCGACACCACGGGTTTCAGCGTTCCATGGGAGTTCGGCCAGCGCATCCGCTATCTCATGGAGCATGTCAATGGCATCGAGGACGTCTGCGTCTCCGTGCATTGCCACAACGATCTGGGCATGGCCACGGCGCTTTCGCTCGCGGGCGTGATGAACGGCGCTACGCAGGTCGAGTGCACCATCAACGGCCTGGGCGAGCGCGCGGGCAATACCGCCATGGAGGAAGTCGTCATGGCGATCAAGATGCACGAGGACGAGCTTGATGCTCACACGGACATCAACACGACCGAGTTCGCGCACACAAGCCGCCTCGTCTCGTCCATTACGGGCATCAACGTGCAGCCCAACAAGGCCGTGGTCGGCGCAAACGCCTTTGCTCATAGCTCGGGTATCCACCAAGATGGTGTCATCAAGAACCGCACCACCTACGAAATCATCGCGCCCGAGGACGTGGGTGTTTCCGGAAGCCAGATCGTGCTCACTGCTCGCAGCGGGCATGCTGCCCTACGCAAGCGTCTTGAGGATTTGGGATACGCAAGCATTCCGGATGACAAGTTCGAGCAGGTCCACGCTGCGTTTCTTGAGCTCGCCGATAGCAAGAAGGAAGTCTACGACGAGGACCTGCATTCGCTCATGGGCGAGCAGGACCGAAACGAAAACGCCATCTACCGTCTCGATGCCGTCCAGATTTCCTGCGGTCAGCCGCTCGTCTCGACGGCAACCGTGACCATTACCGATGAGGCTGGCGAGGTGCACACTGCTTGCGAGATCGGCTCGGGACCCATCGATGCCATGTACTCGGCCATCAACAAGATCGTTCAGGCAGAAAACGACCTCATGGAGTATTCGGTCAAGGCGGTAACGCGTGGTATTGACGCCCTGGGCGAAGTGACGGTGCGCATCATGGATCACGATGGAGCCATCTTCATCGGCCGTGGTAGCGACCGCGATATAACGGTGAGCTCGGGCAAGGCCTACGTCAACGCGCTCAATCGCATGATTGACCAGCAACGACGCAACGCCCAACGCGCCGAGAGCGGTAGTGACGCCCCTGCGCACATCTAGTCCCTGTCATTTCGAGCGGAGCCGAAAGCGCCCCCCTTGTCATTTCGAGCGAAGCAGCCGAAGGCTGCGCAGTCGAGAAATCTCGCTCTTTTGTTGCAACGGGTGAGATTTCTCCACTCCGGCACTGCGTGCCTTCGGTCGAAATGACAACGGGTGACACTGCGTGCCTTCGGTCGAAATGACAACGGGTGACACTGCGTGCCTCCGGTCGAAATGACAGCGGGTGCCGCCGCGTGCCTTCGGTCGAAATGACAACCCCCTTTGCCATTCGAGAAAGTTTGAAAATCCGTTTATAAGTGGAAAACTCGGCATTTCCCCCTTGTGACGGCACTTTGGTCTCCACATCGGGTGTTAATGCGCGCAAATGCGGACAATCGTGTCTCACCAAACGGGTATGGTGGTCACCCCTGAAAAGGACAACCCAACGAGGAGATGCGAGCGCACCATGCCAGAGCTTGCCTATACATCGAGTGTTAACAATTCGGTTGAGCGTATCATGCCCCAGGATATCGATGCCGAGAAGGCCGTGCTTGCGGCCATGCTGCTCGGCCAGGACACCGAGGTCGTCGAGGAAGCGCTCATGAAGCTTTCGGCCAAGGAGTTCTACCGTCCTGCGCACCGCAAGATCTTCGAGGCTATGGAGGAGCTCTACAACAAGAACGCCCCCATCGATCAGCTCTCCCTGGCCGATCGTCTCAAGACGCGCGGAGACCTCGATGCCGTGGGTGGCAAATCCTACATCGTCGAGCTCGGTAACAACACCTATGCACTGGCCAACTGGGCTCATCACGCAGACATCGTCAAACGCGCCGCCATGCTGCGCGACCTCATCGGTGCCGCCGTACGCATCACCGCGCTCGGTTACGATGCGCCAGATGACCTCGACGAGGTCGTCGAGACATCCGAGAAGCTTCTCTTCGATGTCACCAACAAGCGCGTTTCCACCAACTTCAAGTCCATGAGCTCGCTCGTGGTCGAGACCTTCAACGAGCTCCAGGAGCTCGCCAACACCAAGAGCCGCTACAATGGCGTGCGCACGGGCTTCAAGGACCTCGATGATCTCTTTGGTGGCCTGCGTGGCGGCGACCTCGTCATCCTCGCCGCCCGTCCTTCCGTCGGCAAGACGGCACTCGCGCTCAACATCGCGAGTCGCGCTGCCCAGCTTGGCACGTCGGTCGCCTTCTTCTCGCTCGAGATGTCAGCCACGCAGCTTGTGCAACGCGTGCTTTCGACCGAGACGCGCATCAACTCCAAGAAGATGCAAACGGGCCAGATGAGCGGCCAGGACTGGGTCACGCTCGTCAACGCGTCAGATACGCTCTCCAAGCTGCAGCTTTGGGTCGACGATACCCCGAGCGCCTCCATTCTCGAGGTGCGCGCCAAAGCGCGTCGTCAGCTGCGCAACGTCGAGCCGCAAAAGGGCCTCATCATCGTCGACTACCTGCAGCTCATGCAGCCGCAGAACACGCGTACGGAGTCCCGCCAGGTAGAGATCGCGGAGATTTCCCGTGGCCTCAAGATTCTCGCGAAGGAGATGGACATGCCCATCATCGCGCTCTCGCAGCTTTCCCGTGCTGTCGAGTCGCGTCAAGGCAAGCGTCCCATCCTGTCGGATTTGCGCGAATCCGGCGCCATCGAGCAAGACGCCGATATCGTCATGTTCCTTGACCGCTCATTGTCCGAGAAAGAGGCCGAGCAGGAGGATCGCCCGCCGCTCAACACGGCAGACGTCATCGTGGCCAAGCACCGCAATGGTCCCATCGGCACCGTGAGCCTGGCATTCCAGAGCGAGTTCACGCGCTTCGATAACCTTGCTCGCCCGGATGACAGATACTAGGGCGGCTCTCTCGCATTCCCCTCGAATCCTCCGCGTATAGTCCTTCACATTCGATACAATGATGTTTCGCGCGAACGCGCTGAGCCTCTCATTAAGGAGAACCACATGTCAGGCACTATATTAGTTGGGACCCAGTGGGGCGACGAGGGCAAGGGCAAGGTCACAGACCTGCTTGCTTCCGATTACGACTACGTCGTCCGCTTCCAGGGCGGAAACAACGCCGGTCACACCGTCATCTACGGAGACACCAAACTCGCCTTGCACCTTATTCCATCGGGCATCATGTACGAGAGCGTGACACCGCTCATCGGCAATGGCTGCGTTGTCGACCCCAAGGTGCTTTGCGATGAGATGGCCGGGCTCGAGGAGCAGGGCATCTCCACGGAGCGTCTCCTCATCAGCAGCAACGCGCACGTCATCATGCCCTACCATCGCGTCCTCGACGGTGCCACCGAAGCCCGTCTGGGTGCCAACAAGATTGGCACGACCAAGCGCGGCATCGGCCCGTGCTACCAGGACAAGTACGCACGCATCGGCATTCGCATCCAGGATTTGCTCGACAAGAAGATCTTGCGCGAGAAGCTCGAGACGGCACTCGCCATCAAGAACGACATCCTGCAAAACGTCTACGACATGCCCACGTTCACCGTCGATGAGATCCTGGACGAGTACCTTGGCTATGCGGACATGATCCGCAAGCATGTCGTCGACGCGAGCCAGCTGCTCAACTCCGAGCTACGCGCTGGCAAGTCGGTGCTCTTCGAGGGCGCGCAAGCCACGCAGCTCGACATCGACCACGGCACCTATCCCTTCGTCACCTCGAGCAACTGTACGGCAGGTGGCGCCATGACGGGCACGGGCGTGGGCCCCACGCGCATCGATCGCGTTCTCGGCATCGCCAAGGCGTACATGACACGCGTCGGCAGCGGCCCGTTTCCCACGGAGCTCTTCGACGAGTACGGCAAGACGCTGGGAGAGGCCGGTCATGAGGTCGGCGTCACCACGGGTCGCAAGCGCCGTTGCGGTTGGTACGATGCCGTCATCATCCGCTACGCAGCCGACGTCAACGGTCTCACCGACATCGCGCTCACCAAGCTCGACGTGCTCGGTGCCGTCGACAAGATTCAGATCTGCACGGCCTACGAGGCTGACGGCGTTGTCTACGAAAACGTCCCGAGCCAGCAGACGGCCTTCCATCATGCCAAGCCCATCTACGAAGAGATGCCCAGCTGGCAGTGCGATATCTCCGCCTGCCGCACCTACGAGGAGCTTCCGCAGGAGGCCCGCGATTACGTCGAGCGCCTCGAGGAGCTCGCGGGTGTTCCCATCAGCATCGTCACTGTCGGTTCCGACCGCGATCAGACCATCATGAGAGGATGGAAGTAACATGAATATCCTGCTTTTGGGAAGCGGCGGGCGCGAGTGCGCCATCGCCACGGCGCTTGCCGAGTCGCCCAAGTGCGACCAGCTCTTCATCGCACCTGGTAACGGTGGAACGGCAGAGCTCGGCACTAACGTTGACCTCGACATCGAGGACGGTCAGGCCGTCGTCGATTTTGCCCGCGCCAATGGTTGCGAGCTCGTGGTCATCGGCCCGGAGGCTCCGCTTGTCGCCGGTGTCGCCGATGCCGTGCGTGGGGCTGGCATCGATTGCTTTGGCCCCGGTGCCGCGGGTGCGCGTCTCGAAGGCTCCAAGGACTTCTCCAAGAGCCTCATGATGAAGTACGACCTGCCCACGGCGGCATATGGCACCTTCACGGATTGCGATTCCGCGTTGGCCTATCTCAACGAGCATGGCGCTCCCATCGTCGTCAAGGCCGACGGCTTGGCGGCGGGCAAGGGCGTTACGGTTGCGCTCACCAAGGAGGAGGCCGGCGAAGCCATTTGCGAGTGCTTTGACGGTCGCTTTGGCGAGGCGGGCTCCACGGTCGTCATCGAGGAGATGATGACCGGCCCCGAGTGCTCCATGCTCGCCTTTACCGATGGCATCACCGTGCTTCCCATGGCTCCCTCGCAGGATCACAAGCGTGCCTACGAGAACGACGAGGGCCCCAATACGGGCGGCATGGGCGTGTATTCGCCGGTGCCCATCGTCACTGATGAGGAGCATGCGACCATGATCGACATCATGGAGCGTGCCGTCGCCGGTCTGCGCGAGGAGGACATCGACTATCGAGGCGTCCTCTATGGCGGTTTCATGCTTACGCCGGAAGGCCCCAAACTGCTCGAGTTCAACGCACGCTTTGGCGACCCGGAGACGCAGGTCGTCCTGCCGCGTCTCGAGACCGACCTGGTCGATGTCATGGTCGCGACTGCCCAACAGCGCCTGAGTGAGGTCGAGCTTTCCTGGCGCCCCGAGTGGGCCGTGAGCGTCGTGCTCGCGAGCGAGGGCTACCCTGGCGATTACGAGAAGGGCCGCGAGATCACGGGCATCGACGAGGCCAACGCGTTGCCGGGCGTGCACGTCTATCATGCCGGCACCAAGGTCGTCGATGGCAAGGTCTACACCAACGGGGGTCGCGTCCTCAACGTCACCGCACTCGGTGACACCTTCGAGGCCGCGCGCGACCGCGCCTACGAGGCCTGCGACCTCATCAACTGGGACGGCAAGTTCATGCGTCGCGACATCGGCGCCCGTGCCATGAGGGGCCGCAGCGCATGGGAGAGCTAATCGAGCACTTCGAGGATCCCGCGATCAGCGAGAAGATCCTCAGTTCCGTACGCAGCTTCGAGGGACGCCTGGTCAAGGTCGATTCCGTCGACATTGAGTTGCCCAACGGGCACAAGACGCAGCACGAGGTCATTCGTCACCCTGGTGCGGTGTGCGTTATCGCGCTCGACGACCAGGGCCGCGTGCTCATCGTGCGTCAGTACCGCACGGCGCTCGAGCGCGTGACCATCGAGGTTCCCGCAGGCAAGATCGATCCCGGCGAGGATCCCGAGGACGCCGTGCGCCGCGAGCTCGCCGAGGAGACGGGCTACGCAGCAGGGCAAATCCGCCGTCTGGCATCCATCGCCGTGGCCGTGGGTTATAGCGATGAGATCATCCATCTGTACATGGCAACCGATTTGACGCCGGGCTCGGCCCATCCGGATGATGACGAGTTCGTCGTCGCCGAGTGGGTGAGCATCGAGTCGCTCATCGACTCCGTCCTCGACGGCCGCATCGAGGACTCGAAGACCGTTATTGCCGCGCTCATATGCGATGCGCTGCGCCATAGAATGTAGAGCTCCGCAGAGAACAGGCGTCTGTGCGGTTGCACGAGTGAGGAGAAGAGATGTCTGCAGAAAAACCGCTGGTAGGAATCATTCTGGGCTCCAAATCGGATGCCCCGGATTTCGAGGGTTGCAAGGAGATGCTCGAGAAGTTCGGCGTGCCCTACGAGTTCGTCATTCACTCTGCGCATCGTAATCCCGATGACGTGCGCGACTGGGCGACAAGCGCCGAGGAGCGCGGTCTCAAGGTCATCATCGCCGGCGCTGGCAAGGCCGCAGCGCTCGGTGGTGTCGTGGCATCGCGTACGCCGCTGCCCGTCATTGCCGTGCCCATGAAGACGAGCGACCTGGGCGGCATGGACTCCTTGCTCTCCACGGTGCAGATGCCCACGGGCGTACCCCTGGCCTGCGTCGCCATCAACGGCACCAAGAATGCCGCGATCCTCGCGACGGAGATTCTCGGCGTCGCGGTGCCCGAGTACCGCAAGGCCATCATCGAGTACAAACGCGAGCTCGCCGGCAAATAATGCGTCATATAGCAAAGGCGCTCCTCCGGGAGCGCCTTTCCCTTCATGCTCTCTTCACATCCACAGGTGCTCTACCTTTGGTTTCACAGATTCTTCACATTTCCTTGCGTCTTTGTCGGGGCTTCGGCTAGGGTTTTAAGCCGTTGCAACGCGAAATGATGCACATTCGAACTACGAACACGGAAAGAGTCATGAACATAAACGTAGCAAGATCGCTGGCTGCATTCGGAGTGGCGGGCGCGCTCATACTCGGCTCGAGCGCACCTGCCCTTGCAGCCGAAGACGACGCGACGATCGACGGCAAGCTCATGGGAGCCGTCACCCGCACCCTCAACGACGCGGCACTCGCCTCAGGAAGCGCCATCGATGCCCAGAGCTATCTCGGCAACTTCGACGAACCCGTCGAATGGACGAGTTGCGGTGCCAGCACCTACGGCATCGGCGACGGGCTCATGGGCTCGGGCTGCTCGGATGGCAGCATCGTGACCGAAAGCTCCATGGGTGTGGCGCATAAGACGCTTCCCCTGGGCACCCAGATCCAGATCATGTACGACGGCAAGGTCGTGAACGCGACCGTGCATGACCGCGGCCCCTTCATTACGGGACGTGACCTTGACCTGCAGCCCGCCATTGCGTGGGCTCTCGACTTTGACGGCGTCGGTACGGTCCAGTACCGCGTCATGGCGTAAGTTCCATGGACGCGCTCGAAATCCAAAACATATGCGTGCGCAATGGCGCACTCGACCTTGAGGTCGGCATGGCAATTGACACGCTGCATGTCACCGAGGAGCAAGCCAGCCGCATTCTCGAACTGCTTCCCAACCTCGCGAATCATGTCTGCGTGAATGGCGCGGGTGACGGCAGCTTCGGTGACGAAATCGTGGGTACGGAGCTTGCGCATCTGCTCGAGCACGTCATCATCGAGCTGCAGGGTAAGGCAGCTCCGCAGGATCGCCAGCTTGCCGGGCACACGTCATGGCTCGAGGAACTCGAGGTAACGGCTCCGCAGGGCTACGCCCTCATGCGCACGACGGTGTCCTTCGCCAACGACTTCGTCGCGCTTGGGGCGATGAACTGCGCCATCGAGATCGTCGCTTGGGCGTTCGAGCCCGATGCGGACGACATGCCCGATGTCGATGGCATGATCGCCTTCCTTGCCGCGATGTAGGCGCAAATCTATACTTGCCTCAAGACGTCATCTGCGTTCTGAGGAGGCACCATGCACTGCGAACAGAAGCTCGCCGAAGGCCTGTATTGGATTGGCGGAGACGACAAGCGTCTCGGGTTGTTCGAGGCTAGTCATCCAGTGCCGCACGGCATGTCCTACAACAACTATCTGCTGCTCGACGAGAAGGTCGTGCTCTTCGACACCATCGACCGCGCGGTCGAGGAGCGCTTCTTCGAGACGGTCGACTATCTGCTTGACGGGCGCAAGATCGACTACATCATCGTCTCGCACATGGAGCCCGATCACAGTGCCACGCTCGGTGCCATGGCCGCCATGCATCCGGAGGCACAGCTCGTCTGCACCAAGATTTGCAAGACGCTCATCGGGCAGTTCTTCGATCCCGAGCTCGCAGCTCGTTGTCTGGTCGTGGGCGATGGCGACTCCATCGAGACCGGAACGCACACGCTCGCCTTTGCGACGGCCCCCATGGTGCACTGGCCCGAGGTCATGGTCACCTACGATGTCGAGGATAAGATCCTGTTCTCGGCCGACGCCTTCGGTTCCTTTGGCGGCCTAGACGGACGCCTCTTCGATGACATGTACGATTTCGAGGACGAGCTCCTTGACGAGGTGCGCCGCTATTACGCCAACATCGTGGGCAAGTACGGAACCCAGGTCAACGAGCTCCTCGACAAGGCCGACACGCTCGACATCAAGATGATTTGCCCGCTGCATGGCCCCATCATCAGGGACAACATCGATCTGATTAAATCCAAGTACCGCAGCTGGGCGAGCTATGAGCCCGAGGATGAGGGCGTTGTCATTGCCTACGCTTCGGTCTACGGGGGCACGCGCGACGTGGCCGAGAAGCTTGCCTTCAAGCTGAGCGATGCGGGCATTCACGACCTGGCCCTCTACGACCTGTCCGTGACCGACCCGAGCTACGTGTTGGCCGACGCCTTCCGCGCGAGCAACATCGTGCTGGCCTCCGTCACCTACAACGCGGACGTGTTCCCCAAGATGAAGGAGCTTGTCGATTGCTTTGTCGGGCATAACCTGCGCCGCCGTCGCTTCTCGTTTATCCAGAACGGCAGCTGGGGTCCCATCGCAGGCAAGAAGATGATGGATGCGGTCGAGGCCATTCCCGAGCACGAGGTCGTGGGGGAGCTGTTCACCATCAGGTCGCGCATGACCGACGAGCAGGACGCCGAGCTCGACGCTCTCGCGCAGGCCATCGTCGATTCGATTCGCAACCCGGAAGCGCCCATCATGGCCGACGTGCAAAACGTTGCGCCCGAACCCACGCCCATCGTGGGTGCCGTCAAGCCGCAGGCGGCTCCGCCGAACAAGGAGCCGGTGCGCGCCAAGGGCGGTATGCCCATCGCTCCGGGCATGGAGGGCAAAGTGAGACCGCTCGACACGCCTGCGGGTCCTGCCGATGATGACGGCCCCACCACCAAGGTCATCCAGATCTGGCGCTGCACCTTCTGCGGCTATCAGGCCGAGGTGCCCAAGGGGACGGACATGGACACCTTCGTGTGCCCGGTGTGCCTCAAATCCGGACCCGGCCAGTTCATCCTCGTGCGCGAGAAGATGGTCCCCGTGAAATGAGACAATGTCTCTGAGCAACTGTCTCATTATTTGTAGGTTCGATAAAATGCGGGTTTCTTCTCCCCATATACATACGGGGGTGGTAACCTAACCACATTGTGTTTCTGCTTGAATACAATGATTGTCACCAGCAATCCCAGGAAGGGCGTGGTTATCATGAACAAGCCTCTCGTTTTCACTCTCGGAGCCGCCGTAGGAGCTGTTGCAGCCCTGCTTCTTTCGCCTAATTCCGGCGAGCGTAACCGCGAGATCGTCGCAGACAAGGTCGACTACTACACCGCTCATGGCGAGCAGGTTTTCCAGCAGACGGCCGATACCGTCCGCAACAAGGTCCGTGGCGTCGCAGATGTCGCCACCAACGCTGATGCAGACGACATCCGCGAGAAGATCAACGAGGCCCGCGATCGCATTGCCGAGCAGATCACGCGCAATAGCTCCGTGCCGCAAGACGTTGCCGCCGATGTCTCCGATGTCGCCGCAGATGCGGCAGAGAGCGTTTCCGAGGCCGCAGATACTGCCGCGGATGCAGCTGAGGGTGCTGCCAAGGCTGCTGCGGACGCCGTCAAAAGCAAGTAACGCTTCCGGCGTAACGCCAATCGCATATGCCTTCAACTGACGATGCTCATAAGCTGCACGTCTACGTGCGCAATTCCAAAGGCGAGCTAAAGCGCTTCGGTCGTGTGCGCGCCACCGTCTTTCACCCGAACGAGCCCCGCGTTGTGGGGCTCGTCATCAAACGCCCCGATGCGCTGCTCATGGTCAAGCGCAAGGAGCGCTTCGCCGCCATCGATCGCATCGAGCCCGTCGAAGGCGGCATCAGCGTTATCGATGCCGCGGATTCCTGGGATACCGAGGCGTGCAAGCGCTTGGGTGTCGATTACGATGCGTGCATCATTTGGGAGTACATGCCCGTGCGCACGGAGTCCGGTCAGGAAATTGGCCTTGTGAGCAACGTGGTATACAGCGGCGACGATTACACGATTGAACACATCGACATATCGACGAATTCCGCAAATCGCGTGCTGCTGGGAAGTTCGCTCATCCCTCGCGAGCAGATTGTCGGGTATCGCGATGGCGCCATCATCGTCAAGGACGCCGAGGCGGATGTCGAGGAGACGGGCGGTGCGGCAGCGGCGGCAGGTGTCGCCTGGGCAAAGACCAAGCATGCGGCATCGCAGGGTACGAAGAAAGCCGGCGAGGCCATCAACGAGGGCGCGTACAAAGCCGGCGAGGTGATCGGCGCCGTGCGCGACAAGGCGAGCAAGGCCGCCGAGGAGCACGAGGCCAAGAAGCGCGAGGCCCAGGAGCGCGGGGAGTACGTTGGCGTCGACAAGGCGGCAAACCTTCTCGGCAAGCAACTTGGCCGCGCATCGGGCATGTTCAAGAGCTTCAAGGAGGAGTTCGACAAGGCCTCCCACGACGACTAAGGGGCTGCCATGGCACGACGCAGAGCATACAGAAACCATGGCGCATCGCGCAGGTCGGGCGTAGGTCCCATCGGCACTATCGACATCCTCGCCCGTGGGTACGCGTTTTGCGATACCGACGAGGGTAGCTTCTTCATCCCCAAATCCGGGCTCGGAGGCGCCATGCCCGGCGACAAGGTCGAGGTGCGCGTGAGCTCGCGCGACGTACCGCATGGTGCAAAGCGTACGGCCCGGGTGGTGCGCGTGGTGAGCCGCGCGACCGAATACCTCATCGGCACGCTTGAAATCAACGACCCGCTCGCCGTGGTCGTCGCCCAGGACCCGCGTGTGCGCCACGATCTCTTTATCACGGATGGTCGTCTGGAGGGCGCCCAGGACGGTGACGTCGTGCTCGCGCGCATCACGAGCTATCCCGATCGTCACCAGCCCATGCAAGGTTACATCGTCGAAGTGCTCGGTGCGGCGGACGCTCCGGGCATGGACGTCGACATCATCATCCACAACCTTGACTTGCCCACGAAGTTTAGTCCCCAGGCGCTCGAGCAAGCCGAGTCAATCGAAGTTGACGTGGAGGCGGCTCTTGCCGAGCACGGCAGGCACGATCTGCGCATGCGTGACATCTTCACCATCGATCCGGCAGATGCCAAGGACTTCGACGATGCAATCTCGCTCGACGAGGCCGATGGCATGCTGCGCCTTGGTGTGCACATCGCCGATGTCTCGCACTATGTGGACTGGGACAGTCATATCGACATATGTGCACGCGACCGTGCGACGAGCGTCTACCTGGTCGATCGCGTGCTTCCCATGTTGCCCGAGAAGCTCAGCAACGACGTGTGCTCGCTCAGGCCCGGCACTGATCGTCTGACCATGACCTGCGACATGTACCTTGACCAGACGGGTACGGTCAAACGATACGAGATTTACCCGAGCGTCATCTGCAGCAAGCGGCGCTTTAACTACGACGAGGTGCAGGAAATCCTCGATGGCCTGCATGACGATCCCTACGCTCCCAAACTCAAGCGCTTCGATGCTCTTGCAAAGCAGCTGCTCGCTCTGCGCATCGAACGCGGGGCCATCGACTTCGAGACGGTCGAAGCCAAGCCAAAGCTTGACGAGCGCGGCATGGTGACGCATGTCGAGTTGCGTCACAAGACCGAGGCGACCTCGATGATCGAGGAAGCGATGATTCTCGCCAACGAGACCGTTGCGCGCCATGCGCATAGCAACCACATCCCCTTCGTGTATCGCGTGCACGAGCCGCCGAAGGCGGCGGCGCTCGAGTCGCTGCTCATCCCGCTGCGCGAGCTCGGCTACAACGTCTCGGAGCTGACCACGGGCAATCCCATGGCCTTCCAGGACGTGCTCGACGAGGCGCGCGGTACGCGCGAGGAACCGCTCGTGAATCACCTCGTGCTCCGTGCGATGGAGCGAGCTTTCTACAGCACTGAGCCCATCGGTCACTTTGGCCTGGCTTCCACGTTCTACTGCCACTTTACGAGTCCCATCAGGCGCTATCCCGACCTCATGGTGCATCGCCTGCTCAAGGATCCGCACGCCATGGAGACCCACCTGCAGTGGCTTGCGAAGCACTCCTCGAAGATGGAGCGCATTGCCGAACAAGCTGAACGCGATAGCGTCGAACTCAAGCTCTGCGAGTATCTTGCCGAGCATATCGGCGAGGTCTTCACGGGAACGATCTCGGGCGTTGTGCCGCGCGGCCTGCACGTGCGTCTCGAAAACACGCTCGAGGGCTTCGTGCGCTTCGACTATCTGCATGGTGAATACCACGAGTTTGACCCGCTCACGCAAACGCTCGTAGGCGAGGAGACGGGACGCACCTATCGGATTGGCCAGCAACTGCGCGTGCGCGTCGAGGAAGTCGACCCGCGTGAGCGCAGCGTGTCGTTCTCGATTGCGATTGCGTGATCGGGACGGAGGCGGGGGTGCCCGGCACGCTGTCTCATATCATCGGCATTTTATCAGTTTTGGCCAGTTTTTGAGACAGCGTGCCAGGCACCCCCGCCTCAATAATTCTTCGCGTGAAATACAAACACGCGCGCGTGTTCGGGTGATACCCTATACTAGTTGTGCCAAATGGCCCTGATGCCTTGCAAAACGTAGTCCGAGGAGAGACGTCTCGCATGAACCTGAATCCGGCAATCGTTATTCCCACGTACTGGTGTGGGCGCAGGTCAACGCATTCGATTAATCGCGGTGTCGTGTACGACCACATGACCCCGATCGATCAGCCGGGTGAGCTGCCCCGTTGCCTTGAGTCGCTGCGTCACGTCGTCGGCGTCGACCGCATCATCTTGCTCGTCGCAGCCGAGCCGGGCGTCGAGAACCAAGCGTCCGAGCGCGTGCGTGCCATCACCGATCATTTCATGGACCTCAACATCGTGGTCATCGGCGATGCCGAGATGCGCCACATCCACCGCCGCTTCGAGCAGGTCGGCGTGGGCGAGTACAAGGGCGCGGCCTGTCTCACGGGTTACGGCGCCATCCGCAACCTCGGCCTCATCGTCGCCTCGATCTTCGGCCACGACACGGTAGTGTTTATCGACGATGACGAGGTCATTCCCAACGCGGATTTCCTCGAGCGCGCGATGCACGGCATTGCCTGCAAGACCCCGACGGGCTCGATCATCACGGCCAAGACGGGCTTCTTCTACGATAGCTACGATAGTCCCAAGGCCCCCGAGGATGTGCCCTGGTACGATCGTTTCTGGAACAAGGCGGCCGATTTCAACGATTACATCGACGGTGCCCTGAGGGGCCCGCGTCTGAGCCGGTCCAACGTATGCTGTGGCGGCTGCATGGTGCTGCACGCGGATTCGTATGGCAGCATCGCCTTCGACCCGTGGATCGCCCGCGGCGAGGACCTCGACTACCTCATCAACGCGCGTATGTACGGCAACGATGTCTGGTTCGACAATCAGTTCAGCCTGCTGCATCTCCCGCCTGAGGGTTCGCAGCATTCAAGCCGCTTCGAGCAGGATGTCTATCGCTGGTTCTACGAGGTGCGCAAGATCGAGTTTGCCAAGACGCAGATCGACCTCATGCAGATCACGCCCTCGACGCTCGATCCCTATCCCGGCCCGTGGCTCGACCCATCCATTCATCGCCGTGCGCGCCTTACCGCGTATCTGCGTGCCATCGGCCATAAGGAGCATGCTGAGTACTTCCGCATCGGCAACAAGACCATCAAGAATGCCGGCGAGTTTGCGCGCGAGAACTGCGCCAACTATTTCGAGCTGCAGCATCAGTGGCCCAACATCGTGCGCGCCATGTGGTCCAATTCGGCGCTTGCCACGCAGCTTGGCACGAGCGGTCTGCAGAGCTCGTCCGCAAGTTACACGAGCCGCTTCTCAGCAGTTACGGCCGAGCAAGAGTAAGTACCTGCGCACGGAAGAGGCGAAGCGATGGACGTGCAAAAAGTAGCAGGCTACACCATGCTCATCGTGTGCTATATCGTATTCAGCCTCTTTGCGATCATGGGCATCATCTTCTACGACGATGTCTCGCCGTGGGTAGCGCTTGTCGCCATCATCGCCATGTTCGTGCTCACGATTATCGGGCTGCGCTCGGCGGGCTCTTCCGACCATGCCCGTGCCCGTCAGTCCAACCAGACGCTCGATCTCGCGAGCAAGACGGTCACCTTCATGCGTCAGGGTCTCGACGCCGATTCCGCCCAGGCGGTATGTGAGTTGCTGCTGCCGGCAGCCACGGCCGATGCAGTCGCCATCACCAACCGCGAACGTGTCTTGGGCTTTTCGGGCCTCGACCGCGAGAATCACCTGCCCAACTCGCCCATCCAGACGATGAGCACGTACATGACGCTCGAGGATGGCATCACGCGCGACCTCGAGACCTCGGGGGCCGTGGGTTTCAGCCGCGAATCGGGCAAGCTCAAGGCGGGTATCGTCGTCGCGCTCATCGTCAACAAGCGCATCGTCGGTGCGCTCAAGTTCTACTATCGCTATCCCCATAGCCTGGGCGAGAACCAGAAGGCCATCGCGGAGGGCTTTGCCCAGCTGCTCTCCACGCAGCTCTCGCTCTCCTATCTGCAACAGCAGACCGAGCTCGCCGCCCGCATGGAACTCAAGGCCATGCAGGCGCAGATCAATCCGCACTTCCTCTTCAACACCCTCAACACCATTGCCTCGGTTACGCGAACCGATCCCGTCAAGGCGCGCGTCATGTTGCGCGAGTTCGCGACCTACTATCGCCGCATGCTCGAGAACTCCGAGGACTTCATTCCCCTGGCCAAGGAGGTCGAGCAGACCGAGCGTTACCTTATGTTCCAGAACGCGCGTTTTGGCGATGACGCCATCACGTTGCATGTCGACATCGAACCCGGCCTCGAAATGCTCAAGATGCCGTCGTTCATGTTGCAGCCGCTTGTCGAGAACGCCGTCGGCCATGGTCGGCGCGATGACGGAACGCCCCTCAACATCACCATCAAGGCGTATCGTGCATCTGATAGCGTCACGATCTCGGTATCCGATGACGGCGTGGGCATAGAGCCCGAGCGTCTCGAAAACCTTCTCGATCGCGAGTCGGAGACGGGCATGGGCATCGCGCTCAAGAACGTCAACGCGCGCCTCAAGGCTTTCTTTGGCGCGATATCCGGTCTTTACATCGATTCGGAGTACGGGAAGGGCACGACGGTGTACCTCAACCTATACGATGCCCTCGTCGACCAGAGTATCGACATCAGCGACGATGAGGTCGGCGGCAGCCCTGCTCCCGCGCTCGAATCGTCCGCTCCCAAAGCTTCAGCCGAGGTCCATGATTTGCAGGATATTATCTAGCCCATGTATTATTCGCACGCGTACATCGTTTGATGTTAGAATCAAGACAACGATGCACAAAGGAGACACTCTATGCTCAAAGCCATAATTGTTGATGACGAAGCACCCGCGCGCTCTGAGCTGCGCTTTCTTCTTGATGAGACCGGCGAAGTCGAAGTTGCCGCCGAGGCGACCAACGTGCGCGAGGCCATCGAGCAGCTTAAGGAGGTCGGCGCCGACATCATGTTCCTCGATGTGAACATGCCAGGCGTTGACGGCCTGCAGCTTGCAGAAGCCTTAAACGAGCTCAAGTATCCGCCCTACATCATCTTCGTGACCGCGTACAGCGAGTTTGCCGTCAAGGCGTTCGAGGTAAACGCGACCGACTACCTGGTAAAGCCGGTCGAGACTGATCGCCTCATACAGGCAATCAGCAAGGTCAAGCAGCTCATCACCGCACAGGGCCGCTCTACCACCAACGAGCGCATTCCCGTCGAGAAAGGCGGCAAGAAGCTGCTCATCCCCGCCAGCAAGATCCACTTCATCATGGCGAAGGACGACTACTCCTACCTGCACACCGAGAACGACCGCTATCTTTCGACGGTCTCGCTTGCCCAGCTCGAGGCCAAGCTCGAGCCGCTCGGTTTTTTCCGCGTACACCGTCGCTACCTTGTGAACCTCGCATGCGTGAACGAGGTCGACCCTGTCAGCGGTGGCACCTTGCTGCTCACGCTCAGCGGCGAGGACGAGCAGATTCCCGTATCGCGCCGACGCGTCTCCTCTCTCAAGAAGGCGCTCGGTCTGTAACCTGCATAATGAGACAGTTGCTCAGAGCAACTGTCTCATTTTTTTTCGGTGGCAGCTAATAATGAGACAATCCGGTCAGACCAAACTGTCTCGTTTCTACAAGAGGAGCAAGCATGGCAGAACAGATCACCTACAAGGACGCCGGCGTCGATATTGACGAGGGCGCCCGCGCCGTTGATGCGATTCGCGCGAGCGTGAAGTCGACGTACCGTCCCGAGGTCATCGGCGATATCGGCGGATTCGGCGGTCTGTTCTCTGCCGCTGCGCTCAAAGAGATGGATGACCCCATCCTCGTGAGCGGTACGGATGGTGTTGGCACCAAGCTCGCCCTGGCGCAGATGGCTGGCAAGCACGACACCGTCGGCATAGATTTGGTCGCCATGTGCGTCAACGACGTTCTGGCCTGTGGCGCGGAGCCACTGTTTTTCCTCGACTACGTCGCCATCGGCAAGCTAAGGAGCGAGCACATCGCGCAGGTGGTGGGCGGCATCGCCGAGGGTTGCCGTCAGGCGGGTTGTGCGCTCATCGGCGGCGAGATGGCCGAGCATCCCGGTGTCATGGACCCTGACGATTACGATCTCTCGGGCTTCTGCGTAGGCGTGGTCGATCGTCCCAAGATGCTCAACCCCGCCGATGTTGCCGAGGGTGACGTCATCCTGGGCCTTGCCTCGACGGGCATTCACTCCAACGGCTTTTCGCTCGTACGCCGCGCCGTCACCGAGGTCATGGGCATTGACGAGCTTACGGTCGAGCGTGACGAGCTCGATGGCGTATCCGTGCTCGACGCTCTGCTCGCTCCGACGCGCATCTACGTCAAATCCATCCTGGAGCTGCGCCGTGCGGTGCCCCAGATTCACGCCGTCGCGCACATTACCGGCGGCGGCATCACCGAGAACCTCAATCGCGCGCTCAACGACCATGTGGATGCGCAGATTGACGAGGGCACGTGGACGCAGCCGCCCATCATCGACTTCGTGGTCGAGAAGGCGGGTCTGTCCCGCACCGAGGCGCTCAAGACCTTCAACTGCGGTATCGGCATGTGCGTGATTTGCCCGCCCGAGGTGGAGGAGGCCGCAATTAAGCAGCTCGAGTCCACCGGTGAGAAGGTCTTCAAGATCGGGACGGTTATCCCCGGCGATGGGAAGGTCGTGTATCGTGGCTAAGGAACCCATGAAGCTCGCCGTATTCATCTCGGGTACGGGCACGAACATGGTCGCCATCCACAACGCCATCAAGGCCGGCGAGCTGGACGCCACCATCGAGCTCATCGTCTCCTCAAACGATCACGCCAAGGGTATACAGTACGCTCAAAACGAGGGGCTTGACCTGCTGGTTTTCACGCCTGCCGACTATGATGATCCCGAGGCGGTCGATGCGAGGATCGTCGAGGCCCTCAATGAGCGCGATATCGATTACGTCGCGATGGCCGGCTACATGCGCAAGGTCACGCCCGTGCTGCTCGATGCGTATCCCAATCGCGTCGTCAACCTTCATCCGGCATTGCTGCCGGCGCATCGAGGCGCCCATGCCATTCAGGATGCCTTCGAGGCGGGTGATGAGGTGACGGGAATCACCATTCATTTTGCGAATGAGGAGTACGACAAGGGCCCAATCATCTTCCAGCATGAGGTTCCCGTGCTGCCCGACGACACGCTCGACGACCTCGAGACGCGCATTCACGCGGCCGAGCATGAGTACTATCCCCAGGTCCTGCAGCGGATAGCCCAGGGCGAAGTTCAAGTCTGATTTCAGTCCGAATTCACTCGGAGACATGTCGGATTTCACTCGGAAAAAATCCGGTGATTCGACCATAAACGTTCGGCGATTTTGACAGATTCGCGGTGCATCATCTTTCCCGGAAAGCCGAGGTGGAAGGAGGTGCTCACCATGAACCGAACCAACGGTCCCCTCACAAGCAAGCTTAGACGAGCGCGTCACGGCGTCCGCATTACGCGAGGCTCGAGTTCCTCCTCACTCGCTCACGCACGCGTGGCTCGCATCGCCTGCGCCCTATCCCTTGTCTCCCTATGCATCGTGTTCATGGCGCAGTCGGCCTTTGCAGCGACTTGGCCCATGTCCGCCTCGGCGCTTTCCGCGACGCTCGCATTTCATCAGTCCTATTCGGCCGGGAGTAATAGCTATGTACATAGCGGCATCGACATACCCGCGTCTGCCGGTTTGCAGATAATCTCACCGCTTGCCGGGACGGTACGTTTTACCGGCGCCGTACCGTCCGGCGACTCACGAACGGGCGGCACGTCATCAGACAAGACGATGAACGCCGTTTCCATAGAGCTGGGTGATGGCCGCATCGTCACCCTCATGCCCTTTGCATCCATAGGCGTACGGGAAGGCCAGACGGTTGCGGAGGGCGCCCCTCTCGGCACCCTGGCCGCATCGGGGGACGTCTCGACGTCTGCAACGCACCTGCACATGGGTTACAAGCAGGGCTCGCGCTATCTTGACCCGATGCAGCTCTTTGGTGTGGCAGGCGATGCGCCAGGTGGTGCTGCGGCAGCCCGATCAGTTGCGGAGGTGCCCGCAGCGAGCGCACCAACGCCCCTGGCGAGCATCGAGGCAGCGCCTTCTGTTGGCGATCCTACAAGCTCCTCTGCATACCTCGAGCAACCTGGCATCGCCAGCGCATCCGAAGAGTCGACCATCGCGAGCGGCGAGTCCTTTGGGGCTATCGAGACAGGCGATTACGAATTCGCGCCGCAGAGCGCTTCTGCACCAGCAGGTTCTCTCGTGGATGCGCTCGGCTGGCTCGGCGATGCATGCGTGGGTCAGTTTGCGGGGATGGTGGGTGCGTTCTTCGGTATCTCGTGCAGCAGGGAGGCGGCCTTCATCGTCTTGCTTTCGGTAGTGGGTGCGCTTCTCCTCGCGTGCGTTGCCTGTGTCAGGCGCCATTGGTCGCAGCTGCAAAATCGTTTGCATACCTGGAAAGATTCCTTGTCATTGCCCGATGGAGGTGGTAGCATGCAAAAGTTATTTCCTGCTTCGGGCGCAGCCTTCATGTCCCGAAGCCGCATAGCCCAGAGGAGGTGACCACATGAAGGCTTACGAACTGCTGTTTTTTGTCGACCCGTCTATCGACGAGGAGACGCGCCTTGCAACGAGCAAGCGTATCGATACCGCGATTACCGAGCAAGGCGGCAAGGTAAGCAACGTTGAGGATTGGGGCAAGCGCAAGCTTGCGTACGAGATCAACGGTCTTGCCGAAGGCGATTACACTCTCATCGATTTCGAGGCTGATCCCACTGCAATTGCAGAGCTCGACCGCGTGCTCCACATCATGGACGCTGTCCAGCGTTACATGATCACGCGTCGCAACGGTGAGGCAGCTTCGGTTGAGAGCGCGTAAAGCACGGCTTTTGCGCTCGGCTGAAAGGAACGATTTAACATGAGCATCAACAGGGTAATGATTTCTGGCAATCTCACGCGTGATGCCGAGCTGAGGACCACTCCTTCGGGAACGTCCATCCTGAGCTTTGGCGTTGCGGTCAATGATCGTCGTCGTAACGCGAACGGCGAGTGGGAAGACTACGCGAATTTCATCGATTGTACGATGTTCGGTCGTCGTGCCGAGGCGCTTGCACAGTACCTCACCAAGGGCGTCAAGGTGGCCATTGAAGGTAGGCTGCACTACAGCTCCTGGGAGGATCGCAATTCTGGCCAGCGAAGGAGCAAGGTCGACGTGACCGTCGACGAGCTCGAGTTCATGTCATCGCGCAACGGTGGCGGCCAGGGCGGCTATGATGCAGGCGGCAATTACGGCGGCGGCAACAACTACGGTGGCCAGAATGCCGGTGGTAACTATGGCAACCAGTCCTATCAGCAACCGCAGGGGAACGTCGTCCCGGAGCCTCCGACTCCGAGCGCCTATGACGACAGCGACATTCCCTTCTAGACACTATCGCATTCAAGAATCAGTGAGGAGGAACCATGGCTGATTACGCTCGCGCACCGCGTCGCAAGTATTGCCCCTTCTGCAAGGACAAGGTCGAGTTCATCGACTACAAGGACGCCCAGACGCTGCGCCGCTACATCACCGATCGTGGCAAGATCAAGTCCCGCCGCGTGACGGGTGTGTGCACCCAGCATCAGCATGAGCTCGCGACCGCTATCAAGCGTGCTCGTGAGATGGCTCTGCTGCCCTATACCGTGAAGATCGTTTCCGGTAGCGGTGGCCGCAGGAATCGCTAGTGCATCTTCATGCACGAGTTGGCCGGGCGTCATAGCGACGCTTGGTCAGGCCCGCATTCGGGCAATGAGGCGCGTACATATATGTAAGCAGTCCTGCGCCATAGCGGGACATAGAGAAGGTTAGAAACATGAAAGTTATTCTGCTGAAGGAACTCAAGGGCCGTGGTGGCGAGGGCGACGTCGTGGATGTCGCTCAGGGTTACGCGGTGAACTACCTGCTTCCGCAGGGCATCGCAATCGAGGCCACCAAGGGCGAGCTCAAGCAGCTCGAGCAGCGTCGTCACAACATCGAGAAGCGCGAGCTTGCTCGTACCACCGACGCAAACGTGCTCAAGAACGCCCTCGACGGCAAGACCGTCAAGGTCTACGCCCGCGTCGGCGAGGAGGGCCAGCTCTTCGGCTCCATCACGACCGCCATGCTTGCCGAGGCCATTCTCGAGCAGCTCGGCGTTACGGTCGATCGCAAGAAAATCGACCTGGGCAAGGCCATCAAGACGGCTGGTAAGCACGAGTTCACCGTTTCGGTGTACCGCGACATCAAGGCCACGCTCGAGGTCAACGTCGTGAGCGATGACGACTCGATCGAGATTGTCGAGACGATCGAGGAGCGCCTGGAAGACGAGCCCGAGCTTCCCGCCGGCGACGAAGAGGTCGTCGAGGAGACCGAGGCTGTTGCCGAGGTTGCCGAAGACGCCGAGTAATTTCACACGGCACAGATTTTTGCACGAGGGGCGGGTCGTAGGCTCGCCCTTTGTCTTTCGAGAGATGTAGCGAGTGGAAAGGCATACCATGCGGATCGGGACACAAGACGTCGATGCCATCATCTTCGACTTCGATGGCACGCTTGCAGACTCCATGTGGGTCTGGGACGAGGTCGACCGCATGTTTCTTGCCAAGCGCGGCATCCCCTTTACCGATGAGTTCGGCGAGATGATCGCCGTACTCGGTTTCGAGCTTGGGGCAGACTTCGCTATCGAGCATTTCGGGCTCGACGAGCAGCCCGAGGACATCATCGAGGAGTGGAAGTCCGCGGCCGAGGAAGGCTATGCAACGCAGGTCATGCTCAAGCCCGGCGCACTCGAGTATCTGCAGCGCTGCAAGGAGGCCGGCATGCCCCTGGCCATTGCGACTTCCCTGCAACGTCACCTGCTCGAGCCGGCGCTTGCGAACAATGACGTGCTCGATCTGTTCGATGCCATCTGCGTGTGCGACGAGCTGCAATGCGGAGGCAAGTCCAACCCGGTCGTTTACCTTGAGGCGGCACGCCAGCTAGGTGTCCCTGCCGAGCGTTGCGCCATCTTCGAGGACGTCGTCACGGCTGCCAAGTCCGCCAAGGAGACGGGCGCCTACGTCGTCGGCGTCTATGATGAGCACAAGCAACAGGCTACCGACGAGCTCAGGAAGACGGTTGACTTCTTCATCACGGACTATGCGGAGCTTCTTGACGAGGCATCACAACCCTCGCGCCATCAAGGCGAGTAGGACGAGAGACGAGGACGGGTCATGAAGGGTGCGCATAGCGTCAAGCGGACAGGCAAGCCCAAGTCGGCCCGTAAGGGGCGCGGTAAAGTCGTCGCCATCGTCATCTGCGTCATTCTCGTGCTCGCACTTGCGGGCGGCGCCGTCTTTCTCTTCGTCACGGGCAAGGTCGAGCTGCCGGGTTTTGCACCGCGGCAGGCATCGAGCCCGGCGTCATCTTCGAGCAGCAGCGTATCTTCGCCATCATCCGAACCATCGCAAGAGACCGACGCATCTGGCTCCGCGGGGGCTACCGAGGGCGGTTCGTCTTCCACGGCTGCCGTACCCGCATCGCAGGTCTACGCCAATGCGGGCTTTGGCTATCAGCTCGATGTGCCCGAGGGCTTCGTGCTCGGCTCCGAGGTTGATAACGGTGCCGGCGTGATTCTCACCAACAGCAACCTGCGCATGACGGCGAATGTGACCGGCTACAACAACGCCGACAATCTCGATGCCGATGCAATCATGAACTCCCTGTGGAATGGCAGCGAGGATAGCATCGCACGCGCCGAGGGCAATCGCGTTATCATCTATCAGTACGACGACGAGTACGAATACTTCTATTGGGTCAATATCGGCCCTGGATCCATCAACCAGA
>ERZ836877.901-NODE-901-length-48372-cov-9.925803_pt1 | contig 48372 bp, 37 predicted proteins | sample MGYA00519469_ERZ836877 | MGnify/ENA primary metagenome ERZ836877 (study PRJEB31850, sample SAMEA3708809) | human gut metagenome | biome: human gut; feature: human-associated habitat; material: faeces | place: China | collected 2014 ...
AAAAGAAAGCCCGCTCACGACATGAACGGGCTTCAGAAGGTCATCGCATTCATAGGTGGCGGCTTTTTAATAAAGCCAGCAAAATGCCTTCTTTATCACTATAACGTACGGAGAACATTCCGGTTCATTCCATTCCCTGTTTTCCCACAATAAACAGCATCGGTATTAACGTTATTCAACAGACCTGCTACAACCGAGAAACCGAAATGAAGCTGAAAGGATACATTCTGGCCGCCATAGCCGCCGCCACTTACGGCACCAACCCGGCATTCGCCGTACCGCTGTACGAACAGGGCATGAACCCGGCATCGGTACTGCTGTTCCGCTACCTCTTCTGCCTCCCCATACTCGCCCTGATGGCTTTGGGAAGAGGTCGCTCGCTCAGCATACGTAAAAATGAGATATGGCCGTTGGCCATAAGCGGAATACTGATGGGCATATCCTCCATCACGCTGTTTGCCGCATACAACTATATGAACTCCGGAATAGCTTCCACGCTACTGTTCATCTACCCCGTCATGGTGGCAGTGATAATGTCCGTGTTCTATCACGAACCGTTCAGAGCCACTACAGGGCTCTGCCTTGTAGTCATGGGTGCCGGTCTTATAATGCTGATGCACACCGGCCCCGGTGTCTCCCTTAGCCTTACGGGATGCCTGTTGGTGTTCCTGTCGTCGATAACCTACGCCATATATCTGGTGATGACCAACATCTCCAAAGTGATAAAAAGCGTACCGACGCTGAAACTGCTGTTCTACCAATTCCTTTTCGGCAGCATCGTGTTCCTGTGCGCGTTAGCCGCAGGGCAACCCCTCACCCTACCCTCACAGTCCTGGGGTTGGATAAATCTGCTCGCGCTCGCTATGCTGCCGTCGGTGGTATCGTTAGGATGCACCACCCTGGCCATACACAGGATAGGCTCGACGGCAACCGCCATCTTCGGGGCCCTCGAACCGTTGACCGCAGTGATACTCAGCATAGTGATCTTAGGCCAGACAATGACCCCGAGAGAAGCGGCAGGCGGCGTGCTGATACTGATAGCCACCACCCTGATAGTGGTCTCCGACCCGGTAGACAAAGCCATCCTGAGGGTAAGAAAGCTATTCCCGCCCCTCCGCCACCGTAGAAGACATGGTTAGTCCGCAAGGATCTGGGTGGCGTGTATTTTGGTCTTGATTTCCTTGGGGCCGAATACACGCTCTATTTTACCGTCCTCCCCTATCAGGAAAGTCGTGCGGAAAATACCCATGTATTTCCTTCCATACATGCTCTTCTCGCCCCATACGCCCATCTCCTCGGCAAGCTTATGCTCCGGGTCGGTAATCAGACGGAACGGAAGGTCATTCTTGGCGATAAACTTCTTATGGCTCGCCGCCGAATCGCAGCTTACTCCGACAACGGCATAACCCTTGCCGAGCAACTCGTCATAATTATCACGCAGACTGCAAGCCTCGGCAGTGCATCCCGAGGTAGAATCCTTAGGATAAAAATAGAGCACCAATTTACGACCGGCAAAATCAGACAATCTCACCTCATTTCCATCCTGATCCACCCCCAAAACTTCAGGCACACTATCACCTGTTTTCTTCATCTCACTCATGATTCTAATTAATGTAACGAGAGACTCCCTCAACTTCCCGGAGAGAGGAAGTCGAAGGAATCGGATTATTTCAAGCACAAAAGTCGCGTCAGCCGGTAAATCCCGAATCGCAGTTTAGTTCACAACTAACAACTCAAAACTCACGACCAATGACTAACAACTCACAATATAATATCGTCTGCCGACTTGGAAATATTGCGCATGTTGGCCGCGAAAACAAATCTGTAGATACCGAATAGAATCAGCGACAATCCAATGTAGAGCCATACGGCGATACCGCCAGAGATAGGATTGGTCATGAAAATTATCGCCAAGATAATCGTAGCCACAAGAAGCAGCACCGACACGATGGTCCAACCGGTGGAATAAGAAGAGAGGACCATCATCTCACAAAGCGCGTTGATAGCCGCGACGATAATCCAGACACCGACGAAAAATACGAAGGCGGTAGTCAGCACAACTGCCGGCAATGTGAAAAGCCACACACCGCAAATCAGTTCAAGCATCCCCAATGCAAGTGCCCAACCCCAGTTCCAGCCGACATTTGAGTTACCGAAAGCCAGACAGATATTCAGCACACCGGCCGCGCAAAGGCAACCTGCAAATACATAAGCGAACACCTCCATAGAGGTAACGGGCGAGCAAAGACACCATATACCCAACCCCAGACTGATGATACCGGTAACGATCGGGAGCCACGACAATTTCCGCAGTCCCGACTTCAAAGTAAACTGTTTCATAGCATAAATATTAGTTAAATCCATAACAGCTCACCCGACCACCAGGTTCAACCCAATCACCGCAGTATGTTTGCGGCCCTCCGTAGATAATCCGCCGCCGTTCCGTCCGCCTTTTCGGCATAATGCATCTGGGTATTATAGTCGTCTATCGCCCGGTCGGCACGGCGATTATAATCCTTTGCCCTGTATGCATCTCCTTTTCGGGTATAATAGGCCGCCTCACGCTGATACCCTTCAGCCTTCTTAAGATAATACTGAGCCTCCCGACGGTATCCGTCCGCCTTTTTCTGATAATACTCAGCCTCCTGCATGTACCGTTTGGCCTGACGAGCATTATAGTCATCGGCCAACGCTGTCATCGGCACAAGTGACATTAACAGGGTAAGTAGTATTGCAATTCGCTTTTTCATAAGAATCATAATTTTTGATTTTGTACAATCTCACCCTTTGAATTGATTATAACACCGGCAGAAATATCCTTATAACGACAAAGATAGGTATCTTTTGTCAGCGGAAGCACTTCGCAGTAAAGAGGTTCGGTCACTATATCTCCCTCTACGGTACATAGACCCTCATATCCATCAGACATCCGATAACGCATCAATGTAGTCATGTCAAAGATACGGTCTCCGACTTTATCCAGCTCATTTTTATCATAATACATCTTTTCAACCTCGTACAAAAGGAACTTATCAGACTTCGTTCCATCAAAATCGTATGCTACCTGAAGATGGTTAGGCAATGTCGCTATAATGCCAACGTCTTCCGTCACGGCTATCTCAGGATACCCGGTTTCCGTAACCGGCACTCCTTTGTCGTTCAATACATACCACAAACCCTTCTCACCGTTATTCTCCTGCACACGCCAGAAATTCCTTGCCTCCGGAATCACCCACCGGTATGTCGGCTTCACAACCCAATCACCATTTCTGTCAATAAGACCCATAAGACCACCGTCAACAGCCATCGCGCAGTAATCGCCATGAAAGACATACCCCTGATTCTTGGGATTGAAAGCAAACTTCTTATTAATGGCAGCCTTACCGGAATGATCAATGAAATGAATACTGTCGCCCTCAGCCACAGCCGCAATGCCATTAGAGAACACCCACGCCTTGGGATACTTGGCAGGAATAGCAACCTCACCACTATAACGGTTGAGATATCCTCGCTTGTCATTCTTTGAATAAACAATCAGACTATCTCCATCGGCCGGGATAGCTATCCAATCAATACCCTTTGTAATTACTTCACCGGTTCTGACGTTCAATATCACACCCGGTTTGCCACCGAATCGTGATCTGGCGAACGCAAGTTGGTTGCTGATGCGCTGTTTTTCCCCATAGCGATTGAGGTCCTCAAATTCATTGCGATACCATAACCAGGCCAAGAAGCAGGTGCATAATACGATACAAATAGTCAGCACCAACCAGATCACACGCCAGAAAGGAGTTTTATACTTAGGGTTAAGACCACGTCCCACCCAACAGATTGCCTGCCATACTCCCTGGAAGAAGTTAGCAAGCCATTGCTTAAAAGTAATCTTGTCGCTCATCGATAATAAAAGTTTAGTTATATACTTAATGAGCGACATTGGTAAGAAAATCTATCTCACCGCTAAGGAATTTGTTTTTTCCCCGAAGCATCTATTCGGTCGGCATCATGTATCACTCTCCACAATCCGGATTGTCGCACCATCTCAACCTCCGGTAGATCAGCCTCTTTTGCATGATGACCTCCCATATGCCACCTGATTGCTCTTCTTTCATCATCACTCATTTTGAGGCCACAATCGTCCAACAACCTGATGGACCGACACCCATGACCCTTTATATGGATAGAATTATGATGAATTACTCCATCTTGGGAAACATATAATTTCGAGGCCTTGCAGACATCATGCAGAATTCCAGCAATTATAATACTATCTCGAGGAAGGCTCTTATCAAGAGCCAAAGCGACATTGCACACACCTAAACAATGCTGCGCCAAACCTCCCTTCCAATTATGATGTCTGTTCACAGAAGAAGGCGCATGGAAGAAGCCACTCGAGTCAAGATAATCAATCACATTGTCAACTCCATCACGATGAGTTGATTTCAGCAATGCAAGGATTTCCATCCTTATATTCTCAATTTCACTATCTGACAACAGCTTACCCATAAAGTATCACTTTAGATTATTCGAATTATTCATAGAGGCAACAAAGATTTCATAGAATCCGTTACGAATGTGGAGTTTGAAATCAATATCGAGATAAATACAATCTCCTTCGTGACATTGGATCTCATACGGGACAGCTACAATTCCGTTTATCGCATATACACTAACGATATGCTTGCCCGGTGCCGTCCTTATTGAAAATTCAAATCCTTTGATAAAATTGCCATTCCCGACTGATTTCCCATCAAGAATTATCTGATATTTGCCTTCGGCCAACGGTAGCTTGTGTTTTCTCTTATCAAGATGAAATGTAAGTTTTACAGATCTTCTTATAAGCCTCGCCTCTTCATATTTTGAATGAAGCTTTAGTAAGACAGGCAATATTTCAATTCTTTCATTGTAATTGCTATGAAAATCATGGTATCCCTTACTTTGAATATTACCCAGTTCAAGCCTCTCTATCCTATTTCTGACAGAAGTAGCCATAGATTTTACTCCATAATGATGATTTCTACAAAGACCTATGAGTAGTGATGGAATATCCGAACATCTGAATTTAATTTTGTAATTAACACTGACCCACTGAATATATTGTGAATAGTATCTAAGAAGTGATACCTTTACCAATGTCTGGGCCAATATCTCAGCATTCATATTCTCAACTGCTACATCATCGGCCGACAATTCCTCGCCTTGAGAAAGATATTTATAATGCCGGTCAATTATAGAGCAAAGCCAAAATGCGAAATAGGAAAACAAATCAACCTGGCTATTTATCATATTGCTCCATACACCCCCAGGCTTCCTCATGTTTTTGATAGATGTGAAGGATTTTGAGAATTGAGATATTACGTATATCGGTGTTTTCTTTCCTAAAGAACCGGATACATAGTGGCCGAATTCATGATACAGAATTACCCGTAACTCATCCTTGGAAAGTGTTTCAAGCAGTACTTCTCCTATAACCAGTTCTCGTTTAGGTTTCCTCAGCATCGACAGTATCGTAGGACGACAAAACACCGCCACATTAACCCCTGGCGCGACATATATACCCTGAGGAACAGATAAATCCAGGGCTGTTGTAATCTCATCAATGATCTGCAACACTTCATTATATTTCGTGAAGTTCATTCGATGGTAACTATCGGGTAATGGAGTCTTGAAAAACATTGCCACTGTCATTTTCCACAATAGATACAGTCCTCCCAGTCCCATGACAATATATGAACCAGACCAGTCATATTCTGGATGGGTTAATGTAATTGCTCCAATGTAAATCAAGATAACTTCAAGCAGAACAAAGACAATGCAGCCGGCAAAGAACCATCCGACTGCATACTTTATCTTACGCTCATGATATATTCTTTGTGCATCATTCATTGAGTATTATTCTCAAAGTCCTCATCATCTTCAAGATCATCGTCTGAAACAATGTCTTCATTCGATTCATCACCGAGGAAGCCACACATAGCGAGGGGTTCATAACCAAATGCCGACACATCAAATTCAAGGCCAGAATCATAGTGTTCATCTCCATCTACCAGTCGCATCGCATTCTCAGCGACAGAAAACATCTCGAACGACGACAAGTCGGAAAATTCAAAATCCATTTTTCCGAAACCACTCTCGATAAGAGAAGCCAGCTTCTCATCGGTAAGTTTATTTGACACTTTCATATTTTCCCGGTTTCCTGATTAAAGAACATCATGGCCTTTAAAATTACAATAATATTCTCACGAAATCTCACATTGTGAGACATCTTTCTCAAGATTTCCCTACGGGTTACCGGTAAGCCCTTCTCTAAAGTCAAAGCAATCAATTCAGATTTAGTCAAATTTTCAAGCTCCATAACCCAATAAGATTAATTGTTTTTGTAAATGCCTTTTAGCTCTTGAATAACGCGTATAGATATAACCTGCATATTGTTTTTCATTCATCAATTCCAAATGATTGGCATCAAGAAATGGTTTTGCCTCCTCCAATACATCACCCGGTTTCTCTCCATCTATGAGTATCTTCTCAACGAGAAATCTATCAAGAGGCTTCATGTTCCCGATAAGATGTTCCACGTCACTTTGAGTAAAACCATCCTGAGCTTCAACAGAATTATCCTTTATCGGAAACGGTTCATTACCATAATAACACAACCGGCTATCCCGCTTATTTTGGAAATATCGTGTGGCTATGACCGTAACATAAGTATTGAGAGAACATGAGAACTTGAATATGCGCAGTTTGTGCCAATCATTACCGGCAACGTACTCAAAGAACTCTCCGATCAGACTTTCCGGAGACTCCTTAGCATCACAGAAATATTGCCCGATATATGTCAATACAGCCCGGCAATGATTGAAGAAAAACTCTTCAATCATTGCCGCATCATTGGCAATCAGCCTGTTAACTATATATTTATCCTCTTCGGAATTCATTTACGATAGTTTCTAGGGGGAAAGGCCATAACACAGATTGATGACAGATGGGAAGTACCGTATCAATATGCGTTAGTTGCAATACTATAATCACTACCAATCACCTAATGCTCATCTAACTCCGTCTCCTCCACATGAGTAGCAACTAATCTTTCCGCTTCCGCCGCATGTGAAGCAAGTCATGCTATAATAGCCAAAACCCGTAGAACCGAAACCATTGCATGTCGGGCAAGTTCTGCTTCCATCTCCATCACAATCAGAACATTTCCCTTCTTGCGAGATATAGATAGAAGCAGACACATTATCTTCCTTCACGTATAAAGTTCCGCTTCTGGAATATTCGCTATTTCTCGGTACTACAAGAGTAAAGCCTTCGCTCGTCCTATCCTCTATTCTGCAAAATTCAGGATAGTTTATTTCCGGGCCGCTACCATCAGTTTCTAAATCAATATGTATACTGCCGCCATCGATGTCACTCTTTAAAGAACTTTCAGATAATCGTATGAATTGAGTCTGGCCGTACTGTCCAATCGGAAGCGTCTGTATTATCTTTCCTGATTTGATTGTTATATGGTCTTCTCTGTCTTGCCCCGTAGTATTAGGAAGACAATGAATAGTGAAACTGCTGTCATGTTCATCAATCGTCACCCAGGATGGCTTATAGCTTATCTCCCATATATAACCGTCATAATCAATATTGACATCCGACGTTCCACCACTTTTGACAAAAAGTTCACCTTGGGAATTGAAAGTCATATATGTTGTTGAATTCATCATGTGAGAACCCCATAAGAAAAGAATCGCGACTATGATTACTGCTGCAATAATTACGCGCCTTATGATTTTCCAGGTCTTAGACTTGGTTTTGGGCTTAGCAACCGAAATGTTGCCTTCATTCCGGCCGTTTTCAGTTGGTCCAGTTGCAGTAGAACCCGATTCGGCTTCAGTCAATTTGCTGCCGCAATTTGTACAATAACTAAGGTTGTCGGGGTACTCCCTTCCACACACATTACAACGTTTCATTATACAGTTTCCTTAATGTTTTTTACTTCGTCAAGTCCCATATTTATTAGAATCAACACCACTATCCATACAACTATGATAAGTGCTGTCAACTTCAGGTAACCATCAAATATCGGCGCATCCCAAAGACCGTGAAGTACTACCGGGATGGCAAATATTTTCCAAAATCTACCACTACTGAAAACCTCAGCTGTCAAGGGTCCGGAGCCTTTAGCGATAACGAGCGCCGCACCGGTTATAGCAGCCCAAGCAACATGTCCTCCAGGAGCAAGTATACCACGAAGATAAATACTCGATGTAGCGGCATCCATAAGATCGCCTCCGGGAATCCCCATTCCATATGCCCCGGCTAAATTTGCAATCTGAAGCATAGGTCTCATGGCATAGCCGGCCGATTCAAAAGCCGCGAAACCAGCACCTACACAAGCCCCGGCAAGAAGGGCACTTAAGATATAATTACACGTGGACAGCTGCTTGATAAGAATATAAACTATTACAAGTTTACCAACCTCTTCAATTACTCCTACCATCATTGCTCCCCATGTTGAAGAGAGATCAGTATCGACAATGTCAAGATTAAAGAGAAATAAAGTTACTACAAGAGATGCACATCCTCCTATTAGGAAAAATTTCATTACATCATAAACACTGATATTCTTATATGCGTTAACCTCCAAAAACATCACAAGTGTCGTAAACGGCACAGCAAATGAACCGACTATGATCAAGCCCGGATAAGCGTTAGGATTGTTAAACGCAACACTGCAAATATACAGCAAAACATAAGTTATCACAAAACATAGGAAAACCCTGCTGTACAGCCATGGCTTAGGCCAACATTCCGACACCTCGGATAATGGAGGCGTAGTTCGAGAGGTTCCACATATAAAGATGTCCTCCGCTTCTTGAGTTGTATGTTTTTTGAATACATCGACAAAAAGATCTTTCCAATTAAGATTTACCTCATTGGAGTTGCCTATATATTCATTTATTCCACCGACAATCGATGATGAATTTTTACCTTTATTCTCCGAATGTCGCGAAGCCGAATCATTTGAAGCCGAATGCTCCTTTGGACTGTTATTACGTATAGGTTGCCCACAACGACCGCAGAAGGTATCTCCATCAGCCACAAAATTGCCACAATTACCGCAGTAAGCCATACGTTTACGATGTTGTTAAAACCACGCTATAAGAGCGCGGAGTATAATTAATACACCAATGATTTTCACGATAGTTGCGAAAACGCCACGTATCTTAATCCAAGCCGGTATCTTCTCGATAAGAAGCCAGCCGACAAGGCACTGTATCAGAGTGCTGATTATTTGAGATATAATATTCATGATGTGGATTTTTAATTTTAATAAATGGGTATGCGTTTGCCTAAACGAGGATACCTACTGTAAAAGTCAAAATCTCTAAAATCGAGGTCATCAGTACAGCAATTGTTTGAAACATATTTTTTAAAGTCATCTGCAAATCCCGGTACGGTCATTACATAGTCGAATATGAACTGTTTAAGCTTCTTGTCTCGCTCGGATAATTCCCTGACATCACCGGAAAAAATATTTCCATCAACCGCAAATCCTGTGAATGGAGTAGTTATGACAAAGCAATCTTCAGAACTGACAATTCTGTACAATGCCTTTTGGGAAACCAAAACTTCTGAAAATGGCAACGTACGAAATATCTGTACGTCATCATTTCTGTCATCGGGCCTTATGCACTCTATCTTGATGGAATTCGGAAGTTTTTCTTTCATGAACAACTCCCACATATCAAGGCATCTCGACCTAAGAGGAGCATTTTGAGAATTGGGTTCGCGGAAAGCATCCAAAGTAGCTCCGGCAATTAAGAACGGATTGATACAGTCCTTAAATTGAACTGCGTTAAGATCTGGCTCTTGAACTGGAACTTCCGTTGCGCCTTTCCCTTCGTTTACAATGTCTGTGATTGCAAACGAACAGTTCAAAACATGTTTCAAAGCCTCCTTACAGTAATATCCGGCAGAACAACCATCTGGTTGAGAGGGTAATTTCTGGAGATCTGACTTCATATTCACTTCGCAAAATTCGCTTTTAACATCGTATCTTATATCATTTAGATAAGATGCAAGGTTATCAAGAATCTTCTCCAGTTTCTTTAGAACCGGGAAATGCGGGAAACTTTTTTCAGCCTTCGATTTTTTTAAAAACTTAGAATCCAATTTAGCGGTACTTAAGTTATACCGCAGTTGAATCAGAGTCCTCATCGATATTGCAGTTACCGGTGTAGGGAGATCTGTATCTTTATGGTAAAAAACCGTATCTTTTAGTTTTGTAATATAAATTCCATTCGGTTCATCGGGAGGTTCGATTGCCTCTATCGCACGAGACACTGCCAGAATAACCGTAGCTTTACCTCTATAGATTAAATCTATTCTTATGATCCCATTATATTCGTGGTACAAAAGATTTAGATTAGCCAACGAAGTATTGTCGTTGTAATTCACCGTAGAGATTACTCGGGGCGACTTTCGAATAATATTATGAAACTTAAATGAAAGCGCCAAAGCAAACCCAAGTTGAGATGTTGTTACAATCACAACTTCATCATCAGGCTGGATATTATCAACAAGCTGATTTAATACAATTTTATCAGCTCTTGCAAGCAATGTACCTATTCCTGGTGTACGAACTTCGTTCTCTGAAGGAATGTTAAGTTGAGAGACCTCGCTAATTCCTTTCATTACTTCGGATCCCATAAGATCGGATAAAATCTCATGAAGTTCTTGATAATCGCGCAGGTCTTGGCTTATATCACCCTGTCCTTCCCCATATATCCACAATTTGAAATTTGATTCAAGTTTAGTGCGGTGAAGAAGATGTAATATAAAAGGTTTAACCATAGAGGCGGGCAATATCAGATGCGAATTCATACGTTCATTTAATTTTGAATGTTACCATTCTCTTAATCTTATTCCATAATCCATGATTGATCGCAATCTCAATTTTGCCAGGGTTGTCAATGGCAATTTCTGTGTTCTCCCGCGTCACATCATCTTGAAGTTGACAAGTGCATTTTCTATATCTAACCATTGAACGACGCGGCTGTCTATCATTAAGACATGATTGAAGCTGTATGAGCCTTTCCAAAGCATATATCGAGATACCCTCTGCTCTACACCGCAAAGACCATGCTTGGAATTTTGAGTATATCTCATCTTCCGAGGTATTCTTTATCTCATCAAAAAGCCAATCCATAAATTACAAAACGTTTCCATCAATGATCTCTTCCCATATGCATGTGCTCAATGCACGATATTTAATCCCATCATTGGTTTTACCACGATCACTATGAACAGAATCGACCGTCAGATACTTTTTAGGATTATCAAGATGAGAACCCATAAGCAATGCCATGACAGGGTTTGATATCTCCAGTCTATCAACACTCACATTGTCATGACTTTTTAAAGTCATACTAAACTTTATATCTGAATCATATGCTTCATGCGCCAAAGATGGCATTTTTATCCTTATCGTAGCTATCTGGAGAGATTCGTAGACAAGATTCATACATTCCTCAACATCCTCTATTTTAGCACAAATTCTACCTGTTTGAGTAAGTCTGTTGTTAACAAGCGTAATCTTATCGCCAGGGAGTAGACCGTTGTCATCAGACGAAAGAACAAGCATTCGTCCTTTTGAAATTTTCATTAATTCCATACAAGCAATCTCTCCTGTATAATTCTCCCTACATTCAATGTAAAAAACAGTTCCATTTGCATATGATGTTGTGTCAAGAGTGTAGCAGTCGGCACTCATCATTACACCAACTGGAAGCTGATTCCAAATTCCCCTTAAAATGCTTTCTACATTATTCTGATCTATACCAAGCGAAGACGTTATGTCTCGGTATTTCTCTATACGCTCTGGAGAAATAGACATATGAAACTTAAAAACTAATTTATGGGTGGAGCAATCATACTCCACACCATAAATCAAATCTTTTACGAGTATTTTCCGGAGAATATCGATATTATTTTCCCGCATATGTCGGAATATCCGAGTGAGAATCCAAAACCTTACGTACATGCATTATGTCTACACCGAATTTCGGTGCGTCTCCGGCCTCAGCCACAGCTACGCTTTGTGATATGCCGATAACCTGACCTCTCTTATTGCATATAGGTCCACCGGAATTTCCTGAAGTAATATCAGCCGTTACTCCTATCTTCCCGGCTTCTTTAAATATTTGTGACACCGTACCTGTGGTAAATAAAGCGTCAAAACCTAAAGGATTACCGACTACGCCGATTTCATCGGGGACCACTGCTTGAGTACTTGCGACTTCAAGACACGGGACTGTCTCACCCGGATCAAGAGCTACCTGGAAAATAGAATAATCCAAATTTGGATCAGTGTAAATGAGTTTTGATATTCTCCGATTACGTGTACCGTCAATACGCCCCTCTGAGTTAGGCAAGGAAACATATGCCATAACCTCTCTCCCGGAAAGAACGTGGTTGTTGGTTAATGCCAACCCGTTTGGAGAGATAAAGAATCCCGTTCCCAACCAAGTAGCTTCTTCATTGCCAGCACGTACCATAAATGTAGCAGGTACCATTTTTGCCTTAAGAGCAGGATAATCCATCATAGACGGCAGATCAGGAATCTTCGTAAACGCATTCAAAGAATCTCCTAAAAAAGATGTGTTGACCTTGCATATCTTTTCTCGAATCATCTGACCGTTAAGAGGAATGGTCTTACCATCTGCTCTGAGAGTCACGTACGCCCAAACATGATCTTTGGCACGCTTGTAGCTCTTCTTCTTGGAACTCGATTGATCAGCTTTAAGACTCACTTCCCTGTTAAGGACCTTCGTCTTAAGGTAATCTTGCGATTGCGCATTATCGGAAACCCCCAATAGATGTACCGTAAGACCGTTTGCAAGTTCGATAGTATTTCCGTTCTTTATATTGATTACTTTGCTACGCACATTATCAATCTTGCGTTCCTTCGAACCGCAAGCTCCCAATCCCAGAGCCATTGTCAATAAGATGGTAAATACCCAAAAGTTATTCTGTTTCATAATTATACAAGTTTTATCTTTAATTTATTTAATACCACCCAACGCCCAGCCTCCAATTTAAGGGTTCCCAACTCGACATTTACGATTGCAGTTGGCGACTGTATACGTTCAACTTCTTCTACGAGTGGTGATATCGAAGCATAACCATTGAGTATCTTACTCTGACATTCCTCCGACACAGGCACTTCGTAGGTTGCCATATTCCCCTTTATGTTTAATATGAATTTAGTGAACTTGGTCTGATTGTCAAGAAGCGTCTCAGCATCAAAACCACCGCCGGTCGTCTGTTGAGCATATTTGGTCACGTTCTTTAACTCATTGACATTGTCAGTGCGTGCTTGGCTCACAGTAGATTTTAATTCAACTCCAGGCTCCTTTTTTTGTGTTTCTAAATTAGCAATTCTGCTAGTTAACGAGGCAAATTCAAGCAAGACACGGTCAATCCTTTGGTCCGTATTGTCCTCTCTCCTTGCAAGATCCGCAACCTTGGAACCCAGCATCTCCAGTTTCTCATTGATTAGCGCAAGAGGATCCGAAACGGCATTTTTTTTCTTGCGTGACGTTATTCCCAATGCTTCGCGCACTTTGTCATTGCCCATGAGTAGGGCAATGACAAAGAGAATCAAGGCGAAGTTTATTATTATCAGAACGAACATCAACATACTATAGGCGTTATTTTACTTGACTTGCTTTGTAAAGGGCCTCCTTGAAGGGCCAGAAAAATGCTGTCTCCGTCACTTCATCATCCGCTTCAATTTCAGTATACTCGGCACAAGAGTCGAAAGAGGCGACGATGGTTTCATGCTTTTTCAGGGCACCTATGAAACCTTCCGAGAAACGAACATTCAGATTCTTGCGGAGGAAGTCGTAATAACTTCCCTTTGTAAGGTAATTGTCTATGAAGTCGAGATATTCCGTAATGACAGTATCCTGGCATTGAGCCATTTCTTGCTTTGTAACGGCATCTGTCTTCCCGAAATTAAGGATGATTTCGTTTGGAAGAAGATCTTCATTTGTGAAACCCTCGAGTTTTTTTCTTACCTTTTCCGACTTTGCGATTACGGCACCTTTAGCTGTTATCTCTTTCGGTGACACATTTGGGTTGCGGTCAACAGTGAGATTTCCAACTTCAAGGCCTACAGCCTTAAACATAGCCTGCATCGTAGATGCAATGAGCTTATCATTCGGAAGAATAATGTCTATGTATTTGGAACCGAAACCCGAGAATCTCACCGTAAGATTTCTTACATCGAAGTCTTTCGCCTTAAGAGTACGTGTTATATGGAAGCAAAGGGCCGAAAAATGGGTAAACAGTACATTTTTCAGAGTGTCTACAGTCCGTATGAATTTTGTCGGAGTATATACATTTCCATTCTGGAAAATATAGCTCATAATATCGGAGGAGGATGCCTTTTCTCGGTTCTTTTGTTGTTCATACCTATCATGCTCCGTAGTGCCGAGAGTCAGTGTTCCGTCGGTTATAAGACCGTCAATCATACGGAAAAAGCCGTTGTCCGGACTTGAAATGTCTTTGGCTATTCCATCTCCCCATATGTCGTTACCGGCAAATCGGCTTGAATCGGCATACATGATCTTTCGGATGGCATCAATGTATAGGATATCGGTAGTACCACCGCCAATGTCCACATTAACGCTATTGGTCGCTACCGCTCCCGTAGTTCCGAGCATGTATAGGAATGGAGCCGCAGATTCCTTGATTGAGCTATCTACGGTTACCGTCCCTCCCGGAATTAATGTCGTAAAAGCGTCAATCCAGAATTGCTCTATCGTAGAGATGTCAATATACTTCATTGAACCTGGATATGTAGTAAATACAGTAAAGTCTTTGGTCGGATTCCTTCCGAGCAGTATACTGTTCTTTATTAACCAGGCGAGTTCTTCTATAAACATCCTCACACGTCCCTCATTTGTTACTACGTCATCTGCATTACTGTTGTCAAGAAGCCATTTGAGATTCGATATATATCTGTACTTCTGAGTATCGATTGTTTCGTTCATATTGTTGAACCCGATTGAAACATCACTGAGCACTTTACCTGAACCTGCATCACTTCCGTAATCGGCAGTTTCACAAGCCATTGTTCGGAACGGAAATGAAGCCGCAGCATCACAAGTACCTATAATATGAGGGACGAACTGTCGAACGAATGTAAAGTAGAAATCATCCAGGCCAAAGGGTTTCATTGACGTTTCGTACTCTAACGAAGAATTGCCTTTTGTCAGGTCAGGCTTGTTTAATGTGAGTACCTGCGGACGCGCATTGTCAATATTTAGAGTGGTATTGGTACTTCCATCTTTAATACAGACATAGGTATTGGTTGTTCCAAAGTCTACTCCTACGGCAATATCTCCTTTACCTATCCTTAAGTCAAAGAACTTAGGTATTACGAGACCAGATACTCCTTTAACCGTAACACGGACGGCATCAAAAGATCCGTTGATATCATAAAAATGATTTATAACATCATCAAGTTCCTTTATTCTGTCATCAGATGGTCTTTCTTCGTAACCTTTTAGAAATTGGGCTTCAACCTTGCAATCCGCATCGCTTACAAGAACTTTATAGATATTCAATGCATCTTCGCCGGCATTAATCACACGATAAGACGGGAAGACCGCAAGTCCAAGATTATGGGCACCATCCGCAAGATTGATCACATCTTTCGCTTCTATCCTCTTGCTAAGTCCTATTGACTGGTCTCGGTACTTGATCGGTATGTTTATATTAAGGGTATATGAGTCCCCCTGTTTCGAGATGCTCAAGAAGTCGGAAATTTTCTTGGCCTTGAAATATTTCAAGAACAACGGCTTTACCGGAATCAGGAAATATTCCTTCCCACAACCAACACTTATAAACCCTTCTTCATTTACTGAATAAGGAAGTCTTACGATGCGGTCTTCCAAAAGATCATCAACATAGATATAAGGATAGGGGATATTCTGCCCTGTAGGCAGGATACGATCCAAAACGGCTTCCGATGTCGAGAGATTCAAACCCTCTGGCTGTGGAAGATTATTCACCAATTTTGCACCAGGCAATCCCGCCGGATTCAAAACCAAGGGAAGGGTCTCTCCTTGTAGTTCGAAATCAGAACGGATTTCGTAATCCAGGCTGACGTTGGAGTTATGGTTCGCATTCCCGGGCATCCCATCAACATTCGGTATCGGAGTGTTATTCTTATATGCAAGCGGAATGAACAAGTTAACTCCGGATGCCGAACCCTTAAGGATGTCGACAAGAGTTTTATTTAATCCATCGGGAGAATACTCAAATGTTGCATATGTTCCATTAACCGAATCAAACATAGCTTCATGAACCGTACTGTTCTGGGCCATATATTGATTCCAAACATTGTTCCCATTACATTGCATTTCTATATAACTGCCTATAGATGTATTTATCAGAACTGACTGATAGGCAAAATAGTAATGCATGAGGAATTCCTGAAATTCTGCTGACCTATCTTTCAATGGAACAGCTTGGGTAGTCGGGAGAGTATAGTCTTGGAAAAGATTGTTGCCATTTAATCCTTGAAAACCGTTGGCATTAATCCTTTGAAGGTTCTCTGAAATGTTCGGGGACGTGTATAGAAGAGTAAGAGGCGATGAACCCCCAAGAAGAGCCCCTTGGTAATAAAAGAGATATACGGACTGCATCGGCAAAACTTGATCAGTTGCCGTTCTGAATGCGAGATTCTGCATTGCTTTTTCCAATGCTTTAGAAATCCGCCTATGCCCTCCGTAATTGCTATTCATCAGATTATGCAAGTCGGACTGTCCCCATTCCTTGACGGTAATTGAATCTCCGTACTGATACATAAATTCAATCAAGTCAAGGCATTCGCTCACCAACTTAGCATAACTGGTATGATACTGATCGCTTCGTGGAGTGTTGACTTCATTGAACGCTGTGTTAAATACAAACAGCCTGGCAAACGGATGAGGTATGGATGTTCCCATCTTTTGTAATGCCAGGCCACCATGTACCGTATCCTTAATTGTTACAATCCTGGTATGGTCGTAACACGACGATTCTCCCCATCCATTTGCGGTTGATGAGTTATCGTCATTATTTGTATTTTTAAAAAATCTTGACATACTCTTTATTATTCCGGTGTGTGCATGGCATAGTCGGTTTCGATTTTTGCCGCTTCATACATTATTTTTATAAATGCACGGTTTTTATTTGGTTCGTTTCTAACTCCGTCAGCCCAGACTTTTGACGCGATTGAGTCGAAATCCTTATAACTGACTCCCTTACTATTCATCAATCCCCCCGGTTTTGATTTAAACCCGTTTACCACTTTATTCAATGGCGTTTCAGTTCCAAAATCGTAAGGAGCGAAAGAATGCTGTACATTTCCCAGTTCATCAAGCCATTGCGCAAACTGATTTGCAAAGTCTGCCAAATCCAGGTATATCCCGCTATGAATATTTGAGGCAATCCTAAGTCCATTATCACCGTAATATGTCGCAGCTCTGTTGGGTCCACCTGTTGATATGTGATCACGGAAGTGCTTAAGGGCAAGTGTGAGGCGTGTGAGTTCCTTTAGCGAATTTTCCCTGTCTCCGATATAAAAATTCTTCAGCCATAAGGAATTCCCGGGAGCAGCAACAGATGCAAGCCCATATTCATTGAAGCTATTAAGGGCTGCTCCTGTATTAATCTTTTTTACAAAATCTATAATGCCCATAGCCGAAACCAATTCGACTATATTTGCATAATTTTTTTGATCTGCTCCACCTTCCGAATATCCATTGCGATGCTGTCGGTTATCTTCCTCTGCGATATAGTATATGGAATCAAATGCCTTCCCGTTCATAGGCATAGTACCATTGAGCATGCATTTTTCGTAAAACGAGAGTGCCGCCTTCTGTTTCGATTTGAATATCGCATCCTGAATTGCAGGAGTAATTCCATCCCTGGCATCTGGAGTGTCTACCTTAAAATAAGGCATAACCATAACGCATGCCACTTTCGCATTATTCCATCCAGCCGCGGCGTTACCACGTATAGCTTCAATCAATTTAGGGATACCCGAACTTCCGGTTCCTCCGAATATCGATCCCACTATAACCACAACATCTTTATCGGGAATAAAATTTTTAGCAAAGTATTCATACGCATCTGTTTTTTGAATTGAATCAAAAACGACACTGCCGATGTTGGGATTCCCACGATACCCTTTATCAAGAGCAAGATTCAACTCTGCGATAGGATTTTCATCATTTCTCGGACCGACATAAGCAGGAGAATCACTGTAGATGGATTTTAACAGATCGCCGGTCAAGGCTAAATCTCCGGTCATGGCACTCAGATCTATATAATCTGCGAAAGTCCCATTACTCGTATTATTTCTGCCAATTCCGAACCTAAATTCAAAACTTCTTGGGAAATTCGGAACTATATTATTACCAAGATTTATATCTGCGAGATATTTCAGTCCGGGCAAGAAAAAACTTCGATAATTAGTATCAGGATTTGATCCTCCGTTTGGAAGCGCAGCAAATTGGATTTTTTTATACGTCTCCAGCGCCCTTATGGCTATTTCTTTATCTTTGTTGTTCGCATCGTGATCTATAATCATCGGAACGAAGTTGGCACCGGCAGGCAAATCTCCCATGTCGGCAGCAAGGCAATAGGTCAACGAACGCAAGACTCTCGCGCCTGTACCACCTATACCAAATAAAAATACGTTCATATATTATTTTGATTAATTATAATACAGCTGTTAGTTTTCCCCTGATAATGTCGGCAGTCAAAACGGGACATTCTGGGAATATTTAGTGAGACGCTTCACTAAGATAGAACTGAGCAGAAAAATCCCTACAGAAATCAGCGAATTCAGGATATCAAGAGTACTTTTGAAAGAGCATCCGTCATTAAGTTCGGCCACCATCGTTTGCTGGGCAGTTTCCGCATCAGATCTCGCTTGCTGATCACTATCTGCTATTTCCAGAATTCCTTTACGGTATTTAGGATCTGATGCGTTTTCATCTCCATTCATTTGGGTTTCTATATTTGCATATAATCCCGTTTGTGGTATATCCGTACCTATAACAACTGCATCGGTTACCCCAAAGGTGATAAAGAAAGAGGCAACAAGACAGGCCACCCATATCCATCTGTTCTCACCTATTTTGGGAAACAACATTCCAAAAATACCATAAAATATGAATAAAAGAACAACAGCGACCACTACTGCTATGATAAAGGCAGTTGCCGCGGCTCCATAATGATCAAAATAATTAGGAAGAATATTATTACTATCGTTCTCCCACAATTCAGTTCCCGACAGGAACATTTCATAAAACTTATACATCGTGTTATTTTTTATAGTTAATTTTTACTTCCTGATCAAACAATGCGTCAATTGCATCATTCCCGCTTACACCTTCCACCAACCCCTCAATAAACTTATGAATCATGAAGGTAGTGGAGTCATTATACTGTTTTTTATCATCTTCAGTCTTATATAGTGTTAACCATTCGGGTAATCTATATGGAATATTGACATGGAGGATATTCTTTCCTGATTTCAACCTTGAGTCCGGTATGTTTATCGTGAAAAAGCCATCAGAATCATATTCCACAAGTCTTTTATATCCATCATTATTTTTCGCACTATCTGGGAGATTAGACCCATTTATTGTCACTTTGATTGAATCTTTTAAATTCCCATAGTCATATCCTTTTTCAAATATACCGGCAAATAATTTCGTATCTAACCGAAGTTCCAAGAAAGTACTCCTTGTTTTCTTATACACTTGCTCTCTCGTGCAGGTAATACCATCCTCACTTATTCCAAATAACGGTACTATCAAACCTTCACAAATCGGCATCTTTTCGGATATGTGCAACACATTTTGCGCTTTAAATCCCTTATTTGCCGAACTCTCTACCCAATTCTTGAACTCAAGAACATTCTTTTTCGTGCCAAACACGATAGCAAATAGAGGCCTTGTACAGGATTTATGATTACTATCATTATTATAATAACTATATTTACCAACGAATGGAATTGATCCGAATCGATAAACAGACACACCTAAATTATTATCAATTATCGAGTTGCGCAGCTTGCTTTTCAACAAATCGATGTTGTTGATGTTGAACTTTCTCTCCGGACTGTTCCTAACCTCTGAATTAGTACCGCTTAATATACCATCGGTAAAGAGAACAGAGAGTGTACCAGGAGTTGAATTTTCCGCTATACCTTTTATTATATCAACAAGCGGAGAATCCTCACCTTTAGCAACATTCCCATTCTGAATCATGTTGGCGAAATCATCAAACTTTATTTCTTTTCTGACACCAGTACATCCATTTTCGACACAACAGAATTGTGCTTCGAATCTATTGTCCGTTACAAAATCCTGCCCCAACGAATTTACGATATTGAGAAATTGGTTACCCTTGGCTATAGCACCTCTCGATACATATCCCTCCATTGAGGAGGAATTATCAAAATATACTCTAACCTTCTCTACTTTTGTTGTATCTTCAACTTCCGCACTCTGAACATTGATAGTATCAGAGTCTTTATCATTTGATTTTTTATTACCGGAACAGCTTGTCATTATCATGATAAAAACTATCACGATGGTAATACAACCGGTTGCTACAAAACCGAGATTTTTTATCTTTTCTAAAATCATAATTTTATTGTTGAACCGTCACTATTGTTTTTTTATTAGAAGAGCCGTAGTTAACCGCCATTGTACTTACAGCAGTTATCATATCTTTGGCAACGCCTTGGATATCAGCCATTGAGTCTATTTCTATATCTTTGTAATTTGCTTCCGGGGTAAACAGCTCTACGTAGTTGACTTCAAATCCTAATGATTTCACAGAAGTTATGAGTTCTGTTGTCATTGACTTAACTCCCGAAATTAATGAGAAATCCACCTTATGACTTATATCAAGATGCCCTATAATATCAGTCATCTTAACTGCCTCTCCCATTATGAATCCGAGCTTGTCGTATACAAAGTACCGATAGTCATCACTGCGTTTCGCGACATCGGGTTGTGAATCCAACCTCTTGTTAATCGCGCTTGATTTCAAGCAGAATCCGGTTTGTGCAATCAATGATGTGTTATATTCAATTTCGTTTAAATACTTGCAATCTGCTATCACCTTACTAAAATTGGAAATCGCATCGATCGCGGCCTTCTGACCATCGTCAACAGCAGAAAGAGTCTCGGCAGTCTGGATAGTTTTCTTTTCCGCAAGATGAAGCAGTGAAAAGAAATCCGACAAATTACCCGCGAATTCTTTGCATTCTTCATGAACTGCAAAATATTGTTCTGTCAGCTGCAACTTAGAATTAAGGTTTCCGATAGTTACCGTTGCTGTTTGAAGATCTCTTTCTAAGCGGCCATTATTGTCAGAAAGAATTGTATTACGATGATTTAAGTCTACATTCTCCTTCTTCAGTCCTTGATTCTCAATTTTTAATGGAGAAATAGCATCATCTATTTTTTTATTAACATTTGCCTCGAGTTGCGCGAGAGCAGATCTAAGATTATTTGAATTTTTACGCTCTGCGATAAAATCTGCCTGAATCTGCTCATAAGGAATTTGAGACTCAGACTGTGGTTCTGTTTCTGAAGGTCTTTCTTCGCTCCCCATCTCATCAGTTCCGGAGTGCTTATACAGATTATCATCATATACCCTCTCATTATCCACACACGCACCAAAATTCTGGATTGTGTCAGGAATGGCTTTGAAGATATATGTTTTCTTTTTTGCTTCTTTATCCTTTTTATTTTTTTTAGGTATTTCTATTGTACCTGAGTAACAGTTGCCTGAATTATCACTTTCAGGGATGAGGGGAATATATAATGAATGTTCATTTTCATTCGTAAGACTGTTTATAATCTTACGAATGGCTTTTATATCCAATTCTTTTGTATATTGATTATAATAATTCTTTACGAACCAATCAATTACATCTTCTCTTTTGATATCTTTTGATTTCCAGGAAACTTTTACTTTAACAAAATACTTTTTATTTCCGCTATCATTTATAGGGGTCCAAGGAAGTTTTGACGATGATTTAGAGAATAATTCTAAATTCGAAGAAATCTTAAATAATTTCTTCGAATTTTGTGAACTCTTCTTCCTTTTTATAAATAATATCAATACAATACCGCAAATCGAAATAAACACAACTGCAATTATTATCCAAATAGAAGCATTATTGTGTCTGGAATCAGTATTCTTATTTTGTTTTGAGTTATAAGGTTTAGCAACAGCCGTCTCGAATTTAGAACTTCCTTTCCCTTCACTTAAGATCACTTTAAGAGAATCTGTAGTATGAGCCAAAGAATCAGTTAAAACGAGATTCGGGATATATGTTATTAGAAGCGAAGTCGTATCCTTTGTTATTGAATCTAATGGGAACAACTGTGTCATCAATTTTACATATCGAATTGAGTCAAGGCGCAGCCCAATATCTCCCGCCATCTTTGCCTGAGAAGATAAAGAATCTGCCTTCACTGTATTGGATATGATATTTTCATTCCCTGACTCTGCATCTGCACTCTGAACATCGGCTATCTCGGTAAAATGTTCCGCGCCTGAATGGTCCGAACTGCACGATAACATCATTACGCACAGAAGCATTAAACTTGATATTATATGTTTCATATATACTTTTCAATTTGCTTGTCGAATATGCATGACAAATTAATTATTCTCGTGTGCTACGGTATAGCTGGCGAAAATATATGCTTCGTCATTTTCATCAGTGATATCTCTATCTGCTATTTCAATGTCGGTCCGAGTAATCCTATCACCGGTTTCAAGCGTGATCCCGAAGTCTACTTGATTGCTACGTTTAACCTCCATGGATATATCATCAGTTGCAACATTAATCGCAATCTCTCCCAACTTATTGATTTTGTATCGATTTTTATTATCAAAAAGGTTTTCAGAATCCGGGCTACCCATAACCTGAAAGAACTCCACAATATTTCCGTCAGAAGCGAAATTGCTCGTTATCTGTTGAGAAGCCACAATCGATGAATTTCCATTATATGACTCATTCTGATCCACAAGACTAACAAATCGAGTATTCCCATCCTCTGTGATTTTGAAACCATATGCTGAAGCCACACGTGAATTGTCAAGCGTCACCAGAGAATTGAAAGTTCCATACCAACATGCGCCATATGCAACAGCTGTTTTTACTTCGCTGTCAGACAAACCATCCCATTTTTTCAGATTCGGAAACTTGGTCTTCAATCCCTTTAATGCCCATTGCTGAATATTTGGGAACAAAACACTACGACCAGAGAAAATAATAGAATCAATCTTGTCAAGATCTCTTACATCGGGATACTTCAGAACTTCCGATGTAACTTCCAATACTTTATTTTTAACATAATTTTTAATTTGTTTTGATTTGCTAGTCATAGTATCAAATAAATACTTGGCAAAATCCGGATTATCTGCATTCGAAATAAGTTTTTGATCTGAAATTTCCTTTCTGGTAACTTTCTTTACAAAATCATTGAAAGCATCAAAGCTTGCAAGCATTTCTCTCGATTCCCCGCTTATACTGGCTTCAATGAGATTTTTCTTTAACGAAAGAATCATATCCAGAATACCGACTTTATGATCCTCCTGATATTTACGGCACCCCAAGGAATCATCTTTCCAGTCTGTAAGCGAGAATATATACGTCATAAGAGCATAATCTATATTATCTCCTCCCACTGCATATCCAATTCTTCCCAATGTTTTAATATTGTGATAGGTGTCACCACCAACACGCATGTACTCAATTCTGAATATGGTGAGATTTATTGTCGCACCTCCCATATCATATACAATCACGTTTCTCGATCCGGAAGTAATTTCACCTACTGTTTTTGAAATGTAATAACAAAGAATCGCTTCTGCTTCATAAATAGGACGTACTTCATCAAACCGTCCACTCAATGAAACGCTTCTGATCATATCAAGAGTTTTGGGCAACGTATAATTGTTGGGTATAGCTACTACTGCCCTCTTTATCGGCTCATCTACGGGTATTATACTGCGTCTTTTATTCTCAGAAAGCGCATTAATGAAATCATCCGTATCCTTCAATAAACCTCGCACCAAAAGTTGCGCGAGTTCCATACCCGAAACTTCAACATTTCTCGGAGTGGGAGTTCCGGGAATTCTCAATTTTATCTTGTTATTCTCGCCGCTCTGATAACCAAGCAGTTTTTTTATAGATTGAAAACAATGCCAATTGTTACCGGCAGCTGCATTCCATCTTCTGCCGGCCTCATAGCCGTACGTATAGTCAGTACCCGGCACAGCATCATTCACATTTTTGAATGATTTCATATTGAATATCAGACGTGAAGGAATTATGGTTTCTTTCTCCTTCTCGACAAGAAGAATATTTGGATTGGCGATAGAGCCACCTCTGCCTATTGCAATACAGGAACCGGATGTTCCGGGGTCTATTCCTATCCAACCAGTGCCAATTTCTGGAGTAACGAATATATCTATAATCTCCGCATCTTCCGCATTTGCAGGATGATATTGAACTTTGGACGTAATCTTCCAAAGGAATGTTTCAGTCTTATATCTTAGAGAGAGACGAACTCTACTTGGCTCAGACATGTCAAACTTATCCGGGTCTATCCAGAAGCTGAGCGTAAAGCTAAATTTCCCATCTTCAAGATTCACAGGATAATATTTACCCTCGGCAGATACCATATCACGGTTGTTGTTGAGACATATATGCAATCCTTGGGGAACGTCAATTCCATCGATTGTTACCTGCAGTGTATCCCTTCTCGGGACAGTGAAATAACGGTGTTTGGGTTTTATGGTACCATCCACCTTTATACCTGTGGATTTTTGCCCATGAGCTATAAACCAACATGGAAGTTCTACAGTTCCGCCACCTGCTGTCGTCATGGAATATCTTGTCGTGAAGTTATGAACCGCCGCTTTTAAAGTAACTAAACGGCTTCTCCAAACCATGATAACAAGAATCAAAACAATGGCGGATATAACAAAAAGTGTGATTGTCATATTTTTTTGTTTGTCGTTAACAAATACTATATCGTTGCCTGATAGTTTACGATCTGCTATAAAAACAAAGGGCAATAAGTCATTGTCCTTATCCATGCGTGGATAGAAAATCAGACTGATATTAATGTCATCACCATGGTCAATACCATTTAGGAACTTCACAGAACCCGGTCTGAGCACGAATTCCTTCTTCTGCAAATCATACGAATATTTTCCAATTCTTTGATTGGCTACCACAACATCATTAATCCACGCTATCAATTTTACAGAATCAATAGCAATTTCTTCCTTATAAGGAAATGAAACTGATATTGGATCTATTGAAAAGGATTTTTTGTTGAATGTATTCTGTGTTAAAGACAAGTTGGAATTTATGAATATAGCAGTACGGGCCGCAGATTTTAGCATTAATTGCTTACCAATTGCAGATACCCCTTTATCATGACTTCCCCCTTTGTTAATATCAATCCAACTTAACACAGCGTAAGGATTTCCTTTGCTTTTAAGCCATTCGTTAAATTCAATTGCTCTATTGTAATTGTTTTTACCATATACCTCACCCAATGTTTTAATATCAAGAGTTGCATTCTGCCCCGTCAATCCAGTTTGGAAGGTGCTTACACTTACTATATAATATTCCTGAGCCGGTATATTTTTATTTATAAATGGAATAACTGCATTAGGCAGGAACGCCGGCATACCATATCCATATTTATCATAGGGTATTGAATTGAATATCTTTCTGGTTTTTGTGTTCCACCAACTGTTTAAATCTGATGATTCAAGTGTATTGTCATATGGATGAACCAAATATTTAAGAGTTGTTTCAAATAGTTTCTCGTTATTGACAGAGTTATCACCTGCCATCTTATGTAGGATGCCTGCATTCCCGGAAAATGAATATTGAGCGTCTCCCTCCAACCCATATATAAACACTTCAAGGAAATCTTTTTCAGAATCAAAAGCAAAGTCAGGCGTAAGAGGATATTTATTAGAAACTATTGTATCTCCGTTTATAAATGTTAGCAGATCTTTTCCTATGGATGCAAGATTAGATCCTTTCGTCTTATTCGTTCCATCCACTACAAGCACTATATGTTTACGGTAATATTCCGGAGTAGCACATTTAGCTTCCGGAATAATAGTCAAAAGCGATAGAACCGAAACTAACAGAACTAAAGGGATTTTCATAATCAAAATATCATTACTAATTTCCAATGATGTAGTGAGTACAAGAGTATTAATATCCATCCATTGAATAGGTATCTCCTCGGAAGAGATTTGGATAGTTTCTATTTATCAATAAACCAATCTTTTACCTATTAACTCTGATAGGGTTAGCAAAACTTTAATAAAAAAACTGAACAATTTGATAGAAAAGTTTGTTGGAGACGCTCTCAATATCAAAAGTTTTTCGCATCTTTGCATTTGAATAAGTATCTCTTCCGAGAAGATTTGGATAATTGTCAAACAACGAGATTCCATACCTGCGCACACCTCTTTTTTTCGGTTTCCTCTTTCATTTTCGGCTACTTCCCTATTGAATCGCTGTTTTCCGGGCCTCCCCGGAAACCCTGGTGCATTTGTAAAAAGGTTACATCAGTCTCTATTGATTGAAAGAGATTGCCACACACGGATTTTTTCGTTGCGCCGAAGGCACTCCTACGCGGATGATGACGGATTGACACGGATCTTATTCTTTTCGTTATTCCCGACAATCATTCTTTGAATCCCCGGTACCGTGGCACGCCGATATGTCGCGTGCTCCATCGCGCGGATGTGGCGGATGTCGCGCGGATTGCCTCGAACGAGGTTATCACAAGCGCCGGCTGTCGATAAAATTTGCTAATTTTGTAGGTTGAAGTTGCGTTGCGGGACCGTATGACCCTCTTCTTTAGCCCCATCGCGACGATAATTTTCTGTCGCGACTGCGGGCGGCTCTCGCGACTGTTATCAAGGATTTTGAGTATGAAGGATGTGAATCGGGTCAATGAGGTTCCCAAGCTTTGGAACCGGCAATATATCAAGGTGATGACGTGCAATTTCCTGCTCTTCTTCGCTTTCTATCTGCTTACGCCTCTGCTGCCGCTTTATCTTGACGAGCAGTTCAATACCGATAAGGATACCATCGGCCTTGTGCTGTCGGGGTATGTAGTGGCTACCCTCCTCGTCAGGCCTTTCAGCGGATTTATCGTCGACAGCTACGACCGCAAGAAGGTGCTCGTTTTGTGCTTTCTATTTTTCTTTATCTGTTTTACGGGGTATGTCGGGGCCGGCACGCTTCTTATGTTCGCCATCGTCAGAACGTTGCACGGCATTCCATTCGGAGCCACGACCGTAGCCAACAGTACCGTCGCCATCGATGTGCTTCCCTCGGAACGCAGAAACGAGGGAATAGGATATTATGGACTGAGCAACAACCTCGCTATGGCCGTGGCTCCGAGCGTGGGCATATACATCTATCACGCCACCTCCAATTTCGACTTCCTTTTCTGGCTGGCGACCATCATCGCCTTCATCGGCTTTGCCTTCTCGACCTCTGTAAAACTCCCCAAGCGTGAACGGGTGGAGAACAAGCCTAAGATCAGCCTCGACCATTTCTTTCTCGGCCGGGCATGGATGCTGGCCATCAACATCTGTTTCTTCGGCCTCTGCTGGGGCATCATGAGCAATTATGTGGCCATATACGGCAAGGAATACCTCGACATCACCGACGGCACCGGGGTGTTCTTCATGATTCTATCGGCCGGCCTGTTTATGTCAAGACTGTTCGGAGCCAAGAAGCTGCGTGCCGGACTTATGACCCAGAACGCCCTGCTCGGCATCTCCTTGTCGTGCGTGGGCTACGGTCTCTTCGCTTTCCTTCCCAATGTATGGGGCTTTTATCTGTCGGCGGCGCTGATAGGCCTGGGCAACGGCCAGATGTACCCGGCGTTCCTCAACATGTTCATCAAAGTGGCAAGACATGACCAACGCGGCACGGCCAACTCCTCCATACTGATTTCATGGGACCTCGGCATGGGATTGGGTATCCTTGCCGGAGGCGTTATCGCCGAAATGATCGGGTTCTCGACAGCGTTCCATGTGGCCGCCTACATGCAGTGGGCGGGTCTGCTGCTGTTCATTCTTTTCACACGCAGTTTCTTCGAACGCCGGAGGCTAAACGAAAACTGAGTCATTCACTGAACATACATCTCCATTCGCTGAAATTTCATTGCATTTCACATGTTTTCCAATATTTTTGCAGTGTGAAAAGAAACAGGCGCCATTCCACCAATATCCTGTATGCCGTTATCTGGGCATTTGTGATACTCCTCTATATCCTTAACCAGACGATGGAGGAGTATTCCGACAAGCATGAGATTTCATATCTTGCGATCGCTCTCAGGATGTGTACCACCCTCGCGCCTTTCATGCTGCTGTTCCTGGTCAACAACTATCTTCTCATTCCCCGTTTCCTGCTCCCGGGCAAGCTGCGCACCTATCTGTGGTATGCCGTCTTGGCTATGATTCTCGCCCTCGCATACCAATATGCCGATTTCCGCGTAATCATGGCGAAAGAATCCCTCATGCCTCCACCCGGTCCCCCTTTCAGGCATCCGCACAGGCTTCTGCCGCTGCCATTGTTGCTGAGTTTCGTATACGACATATTGGTTATAGGTGGCAACGTGGCCATCGCGCTTACACTGCAACGGTTCGACGACCGGCTCGACCGCGAAAGGCTGCTGAAAATCAATGCCGAGAATGAGCTTTCCTACCTGAAAGCGCAGATAAGCCCGCATTTCTACATGAATATGCTCAACAACATTCACGGCATGATAGAAATAGACGGACCCGGTGCCCAGGAGATGGTGCTCGACATGTCGAAACTCATGAGGTATATGCTGTATGACAGCGCGATGCCATCCATATCGCTCGACAAGGAGATAGAGTTCATGAATACCTATCTCGGCATCATGAGGCGACGCTATCCGGAATCGAAGGTGGAGATCGCAGCCTCTTTCCCCGACAGCGGCAACGTAAGGGATATTTCCATCCCTCCCTTGCTCTTTCTCGTGTTTATAGAGAACGCTTTCAAGCATGGCATCAGCTATCAGGCCAAATCTTTTGTCAGAATCAACCTCAAGGTAGCTGACGGCAGAATAAACTTCAATATCCGCAACAGTCTTTCCGCTGCGGAGAAAAACGCCTCGAAAGCCGGAATAGGACTGAAAAACATCAGCCAGCGTCTGGAACTGCTATACCACGGCGAGGCACGTCTCGACATACAGGAAACCGAAAATACCTATTCCATAGACCTCTCACTACCCATATATGAAACTGCGCACTCTGGTAATAGACGATGAGCCTATAGCACTCGAAAAACTGAAGAATTACGTACAGAAAACTCCTTTTCTGGAGCTTGCCGCCGCATTCGACAATCCTCTCGATGCCATGCGGTATCTCACTGAGAACAGTGTGGACCTTATATTCACCGACATCGAGATGCCGGACCTCAACGGCATGGAGTTCGCAAGGAGCATAACAGGCCGTCCGGCGATAGTGTTCACCACCGCCTACCGGCAGTATGCCCTGGAGAGCTATTCGGTACGCGCCGTGGATTATCTTCTGAAGCCGTTCGGATTGGCCGATTTCCAGCGTGCCGCAAACCGGGCGGCAGAGCTTTACCGTTCTTCCGAGGCTCCAGCGGCCGACAATCCCGAATCAATCTTCATCAAGACTGACACCCGGCTCATCAGGGTTACCGTATCCGACATAGTTTACATCAAAGGGTATGGCGAATACCTGCAGGTTTTCGTGAAAGGACGCGCCAATCCTCTTGTTACCCTAAGTTCATTCGCCAACATAAAGCAATATCTCACACCCTCTTTCATCCAGGTTCACCGATCCTATATAGTGAACATGGACAACGTGGACACCATAGAGCGAAGCCGCATACTCGTGAGTCCCGACACATACATTCCAGTAAGCGACGGTTTCAAGGCCGATTTCAACCTGTACCTCGAAAATCATTCTGTGGGAAGGAAGGGAGGTAGTCGTTAGTCAATGTCTAACGGCCCTCATCCCACTCACTGAACATTTCAGCCCGTTGGTTGAATAAAATTTCACCATAGACTGCGGAATGGTAGATTCGCGACATGAAAAGAACTGCCATAGCCATAATATCTGTAGTCTCGCTCTTTCCCGGCGCGTATGCCGAGGAATGGAGCTATGCCGACTGCGTGGAGTATGCCCGCAGTCATAACATAACCCTGCAAAAGGCCGTTCTCGCCGAAAAAACCGCCGACTACGACCTCCAGGCGGCCAAGGGTGAGTGGTTGCCCTCGCTTGATTTCAGCACTTCCCATTCATATACCAACACCCCGATGGGCGAGCAGCAGAAAAATTCATATATGGGGAACCTCGGTCTCAACGCGGCCTGGACGGTATGGGACGGCGGTGTACGTTCCAACACCATAAAACGCGACCGGCTCTCTCTCCGCTCGTCGCAGATAGCCACCACCGGATACATGAGGTCGGTCGAAACCGATTTGCTGCAGGTCTACCTCAATATCCTCTATGCCCGCGAGGCCATACAGGTATGCACCGACAACGCCGACCTCAGCAAGGCCCAGGCCGAGCGTGGCAAGGCCCTCATGGAATCGGGAAGAATCTCGAAGGTGGACTACGCCCAGCTCAACTCTCAATACGAGCAGGACCTGTACAATCTTACCGCCGCGGAGGCCACTTACAACACCCGACGCATGGAACTGAAGCAATTGCTCGAATTAGGCATGGATTCTTCGTTCGACATAGAGCCGGTAACGATTACGGAAGATATGGTTATGGCTCCGCTGCCACCGATGGCCGAGAGCTACGACCTTGCCCGCGATCTCGACACCGATCTTGAAAGTCTCGGACTTGAAAAGGAGGCTTCGGAATTGGATGTGAAAATAGCGCAGGCGGGGCGAATGCCCAAAATAGCCCTTAACGCGGGAGTTGGCACATCATATTACGCGCCCGGCGCCTCTTTGGGCCAATCGCTCAAGCAGACCTTGAACGAACAGATAGGACTGACGCTCTCCATCCCTATTCTCGACCGCAACAAGACCCGTACCGATGTGGCCAAGGCAAAGACGAAGGAACTCGACGCACAGCTCGACATAGACAAAAGGCTGGTGACGTTGGCGCAATCCGTAGAGAACTGGTATATAGAGACCGGATCGGCCCAATCGAAATTCAACGCGGCGAAAAAACAGCTTGAGGCGGCGGAACTCACCGATTCTCTCACAAACGAACGCTTCCAATTGGGATATGTCGACCCGGTAGAGCTTATGGAGTCCCACACCACCCTCTCGGAGTGCCGCCATGCCCTGCTACAGGCGAAATACATGGCTTTGCTCGGACGGAAGATGATCGAATTCTACCGTACGGCCCATGTAAGCCTGAACTGACCTTCCATACAAAGAAGTGATTCAAACAGATTCAACAATTTAGAAATGAATAAACTGAAGTCTTTCCTGTTTCTCGCCTCCATACTTCTCCTTACCGCATGCGGCGAGAAAGACAAGAGCGCTTTTCAGACTGTAAAAGCCGAAGATGGAGAACTGAGCGAGACAGTTACGGCCACCGGCACGCTCGAATCGGTTACCCAGGTGGATGTCGGCACTCAGGTTACCGGCATCATCAACTATCTGTATGCCGATTTCAATTCGGTGGTGAAAAAGGGTGAACTGATTGCGGAACTCGACAAAACGATTCTGCAGAGCGAAGTGCAGAGCGCCGAGGCCAACGTAGCTTCGGCAAAAGCCACCTACGACTATACCCTGGCGAACTATCGCAGAGACAAACAGCTGTACGAAAAGCAGCTGATAAGCCAGTATGAGTTCCAGACCTCGGAGAAAGACCTGCAGGTGGCGCGGCAGACCTACGACAAGGCCAAGGCCGACAAAGTCAGGGCCGCCAAAAATCTGAACTATGCCGAAATCTATTCCCCTATAGACGGGATCGTGATCTCGCGTGATGTGGAGGTCGGGCAGACCGTTGTCTCCAACATGAGCGTGGCCAACCTCTACACCATAGCCGACCTTGACCACATGCAGGTGGTGGCCAATGTAGACGAAGCGGATATAGGGCAGGTAAAGACCGGCCAGAAAGTATCTTTTAGCGTCGACGCTTATCCCGACCGTACTTTCGACGGTGAAGTCACCCAGGTCCGTCTGAGCCCCACTACGGAAAGCAACGTGGTTACCTACGAAGTGATCGTATCTGCCGCCAATCCCGACCATAAGCTGATACCGGGCCTGACCGCGAACGTTACCATCTATACCCTTGAGAAGAAGGGACTGCTTCTGCCGGCATCGGCGTTCACATTCGAGCCGGCTCCCGAAGATATCGCCGACGGTGCGAAACCGGAGAAACCTGACGGCAATGCCGGGGATTCGGAACGCCGCGTATGGGCCGTGAAGAACGGCCGCCTCACCCCGGTGATGGTAACCATAGGGGAAAGCAACGGTATAAAGACGCTCGTTACCGGAGGGCTATCGGCCGGCGATGTCGTGGCCGTGGGATATGAAAACCGGGAAATCGCCGCCCCCGAAGGGGAGGCGGCCGAACGCTCCCCCTTCGCTCCGCAACCGCCGGGCCGCAACCGTAAAAAAGGAGGTGCGAAATGACCGGACGCGAAATCATCTCGGTAAAAGACCTACGGCGGGAATTCATAGTCGGCGATGAGAAGGTGAAAGCGCTCAGGGGCCTCTCTTTCTCGATTGCCCAGGGGGAGTTCGTTACCATAATGGGCACCTCCGGCTCCGGCAAATCCACCTTGCTCAACATTCTCGGATGTCTCGACACCCCTACTTCGGGCGAATATGTGCTCGACGGTGTCTCGGTTCAGGAAATGTCGAAAAGCCAGAGGGCGGTGATAAGAAACCGTAAAATAGGGTTCGTGTTCCAGAACTACAACCTGCTGCCCAAGACCACCGCTATAGAGAACGTGGAGTTGCCGTTGCTCTACAATCCGGCTGTTGATGCCCGCGAACGTCGTGAAAGAGCCGTAAAGGCTCTGGAAGCCGTCGGACTCGGATCGCGTATCAATCACAAAAGCAACCAGATGTCGGGTGGCCAGCAGCAACGTGTGGCGATAGCGCGCGCACTGGTCAACGACCCTGTGCTGATTTTGGCCGACGAGGCTACCGGAAACCTCGACACGAGGACTTCGTTCAGTATCCTGACTCTGTTTCAGGAGCTGCATGACCGTGGCCGCACGATTGTGTTCGTAACCCACAACCCCGACATAGCCGCCTATTCTTCGCGCAATATCGTGCTGCGCGACGGCAAAGTGGTGTCAGACACCTCGAACCCCTCTCCCCTCTCGGCGAGGGAGGTTTACGAGAACCTGCCTAAAGAAAACGACTGATGAAATTTGTCAATCTTCTCAAAATAGCCTTGAAGGCGCTCAACAACAATAAGCTGAGATGCTTCCTGACGATGTTGGGAATCATAATCGGTGTCGCTTCGGTCATAACCATGCTTGCCATAGGCCAGGGGTCGAAGATGAGCATAAAGAAGCAGATATCCGAGATGGGCTCCAACATGATCATGATCCATCCCGGTAACATGCAGCGCGGCGGCGTAAGACAGAGCGCCGACGACATGCAGACCCTGAAGGAGGATGATTACGTAGCCATAGGTCAGTTGCCCGGAGTGGCGGCCGTATCCCCCACCCTCAGCAGCGGCGGACAGCTTGTGAACGGCAACAACAACTACCCATCGCAGGTGCAGGGAATCACACCGGAGTATCTCGACATACGGCAGTTCAAGATTGACGAAGGCACGATGTTCACTCCTCACGACATAAAGAGCGCCGCCAAGGTCTGCGTTCTCGGCAAAACCGTGGCCGACAATCTCTTTCCCGACGGATCGTCGCCCATAGGCAAGGTGATAAGGTTCGGCAAGATTCCCCTGACGGTGATCGGAGTGCTTGAATCGAAAGGCACGAATTCCATGGGTCAGGACCAGGATGATATAGTCCTGCTACCTTACACCACTGTGATGAAACGTATCTTGGCCGTAGATTACATACAGGGTATTTTCGCCAGCGCCGTCGACGAGAGCGAGACCGAAGCCACCATAGAAGAGATAACCGGACTGCTGCGTTCCCGCCATAAACTTAATGAACAGGATGAGAATGATTTCGAGATAAGATCGCAGCAGGAACTCAGCGAGATGATGAACTCCACAAGCGACATGATGACTGTTCTGCTCGCCTGTATAGCCGGTATATCTCTTCTTGTGGGCGGCATCGGAATCATGAATATAATGTATGTGTCGGTTACCGAACGTACGCGTGAAATAGGTCTGCGCATGGCTATCGGCGCGAGAGGCATCGACATATTGTCTCAATTCCTTATCGAGTCGGTGATTATAAGTGTCAGCGGCGGCATAATAGGTGTCATACTCGGAGCGTTGGCGGCCTGGCTGGTGAATCTGCTGGCATCATGGCCTGTCTACATCCAGGTCTGGTCGGTCATACTTTCGTTTGCGGTGTGTACCGTTACCGGAGTATTCTTCGGCTGGTATCCGGCCAAGAAGGCGGCCGGACTCGATCCTATCGAGGCGATCAGGTATGAGTAGTTGTTAAAAAGATATTGCAATAGGTTAATAGATAAGTGTTATTAGTTCATAAACATGTAAGTAGCTACGAAGAATAAATGTTAATATGTTTTTTAGAATTTCACATATGAGAGGGCTTCTTTTTGGTTGCTTCCGCAAGGTCTCATCGGTTGCAATGCCCGCATTGCGCCCTCTTCGACTTGCGAAATCACCTCAAAAATAATCTCCTCTCATATGTGCATTTATTCTTCGCAGCTACTTAGGTAAAAATTGTTGAGACATTAATATTATGGTCATGGCCCGCTTTCCTGCCAATCGGGGAAGCGGGCTTTTTATCGCCTTAAGAACTACTTACTTGTAATCTAAATGACTACTTACCTGTAAATCGTTTCAAGTGTGGCTTTCGGGAAATAATGGGCCAATATCCGACGGTAGTCATACCCCCGGGCCCCCATCACTGCCGCGCCGATCTGGCACATTCCTACGCCGTGGCCCCAACCCTTCCCGCTAAGTATGAAGTGGCCTTCCGCGTCGCGGCTGACGGTAAAAGCGGAGCTGCGCAGATGGCTTTCCGATAGCCAACGCCTTATCTCCAGCTCTTTGCCTACCACAATGCTTCTCGCGCTTCCCTTTATCAGCAACCGTTTTATCCGTCCCGAAAGAGTACGTTCCAACGGCACCAAACCGGTTATCTCCCCTAAATCGACATTCCCCTTACGGGCTATTATGCCTCTCAGTTCATCGGAACTATATCTCGCTTCCCACCTGAAAAAGTCTTTGCTCTCCCGGTCGTAGCCGTTCAGAACCTGACACAATATGTCATCGTCGTCCGTGTCGCAAAAAGGTCTGCCCTCCTCGCTATCCTCTATATGTTCAAGATAATCCTTAGGTGAATCTTCCCAGCAATTCTCGAACCGCTCGGTAACACCTCCGCAGCATTTGCTGAAACGGGCGTCGCACACCTCACCTCCATAGGTAAGCGCCAATCCTCGGGTAGCTTCCACGGCCTCGGCCACTTTCGCGTTGGTTTCCCGCGTTATACCCTGATAACGCTGACAATGGTCATCGGCACAGACATCGAAGTACTTATGTTCCTCGCGGTCATACCAGCGCACCACTTCCTCCACTTCCGCGCCATCGGGAAGAACGCAACCGTCTGTCCGGCCATGATTTGTCTGACCGCATTTTCTTCCTTTATCCAGCAGCTGACGCACGAGCCAGCTGCGGCTCACCACCGCATGGGCCTTGAGCAGTGAGAGCGATGCCTCGGCCGACATTTCGGATGATATCACACTCTTAAGATACTCTTCGAGCGGTATCTCGTTTATCACCATTATCCTTCCCTCCCGATCGGGGTCGGGTTCCACACTCAGCGAGCCGTGGAAACGCTGGGTCTCCTTCCGCTCCCAGTGAAAGCCTATGCCGATAACCACATCTTCCAGTTCGAAAAAACCGGATTTGTCCAAGGGTCGGTAGACGACTTTGCAACCGTCTCCGAGAACAACCCTCTCGCCATCTTCCATGCGTCTCCTGGTAGCGACTTCCTCATATCCACCGAAGAATCGCACACTCGCTTCCTCTCCTCCGGTAATTCCGACCCTGATGACAGGTTCCTTGCCCCTGTCATCGCACCGGCCTTTTCCGCGCGTGGGTCTGAACGTTTTTCCATCGCACTCACACGGGGTGGCGTTGCTGAACCGAGTCTTATAATCCTCCTGCCCGAGTTTCCATATCCTTGGCGTACGGGCCGTAGGAAACCTGTTGAACCAAGGGCTGCGGCTCCAATACCACGACATTTCCCTTACCTGCGGACTCTCGTTGAACGCACGCCAGATATCGAACAGGCGTGTTCTGGCGCATACGGTTACACCTATCTCTCCGTCGCTCATTGTGGTGACACATATATAATGGCTCTTGTAATGCAGGTCGGTATCAAGCTCTTCGCCGGTGCTTTTCCGCGATATGGAAAGATTGCGTCCGAACGCCTTGTTGATTTGGGTCATAATACCGCGGAATACCTTGCCGTGGGCCGATGTGTCGGTTATGCGTCTGTACCAGATATAATAGTGTATCATCTCGTGGATTATGGTGTCTTCCACATCTCTTTCCGGCAAATCGAAACGGGTGCTGATTCTCATATGGCATTCACCCACGCCTCGTGGAGCCGAAGCCGGATACCGGCGCGGATGCACGAACAGACCGAACGCCGAGCGCGAATTGCTGAGACGCATAGGCAACGACGGCAGTTCACCGCCGAAACAGAGACGGTTGAACTCATCGAATTTCCTTTTCACATAATCCATGTCGGCCCTCATAAATCACTTTGATTATTACGTATTCAAAGATAGTCATTTTGCCCCCTACCGACAAATACTCTGCTATTTCCAACTACTGTTTTTTATTTTCTATTGAAAAATTTAATGTAATTTATGGAAAATAAGTAAATTTGCATTCATCTTCAACCTGTCCGGAGAGAAGGCTAACCATTCTGATGAAAAGACTCTTATACATACCCAAGTCGCTATTGTACCTATGCCTGGCCGCAGTCATCCTCTCTTGCGGACAGCGCGAACCCATGCGCCGCGTCGGGGTATCGCAGTGCAGCGCCGAAAGCTGGCGATGGAAAACAAACGATGAGATAGAACGCGAGGCGTTGTTTCACAATACCTCCGTCGAAATACGCTCGGCCGACGACAAAAACGAACAACAGATAGCCGACATACGCCATTTCATAGAAGAGGGCGTAGACATAATCATAGCCAACCCCAACGAAGAGGAGGCGCTGACACCCGTACTCACCGAAGCGGTAAGGAAGGGAATACCCGTGATCACATTCGACCGCAGCGTCAAGGATGGCGTGGCCACGACACATATTGAATCGGACAACGAGGCGATAGGCCGTGAGGCGGCCAGATATGCCCTTACCTCCCTCCTCCCGTATGAAGGGGGCAAAATACTGGAATTTCAAGGCGATCCTTCCATGTCGCCTACCCATAAGCGGCACAAGGGATTTGCCGACGAGATAGCCAAACATCCGCAATACACCATAGCCGCAAGTCCTTATGGCAAATGGAACCCCGACACCACCGCGGCCATCGCGCTGCCGCTGCTTAAAGCCAACCCCGACGTAGCTCTCGTATATTGCCACAGCGACGTAATGGCCATTACCGTAGCCAAGATAGCCAAATCCCTCGGTATGAAAAACGTAAGGTGCATCGGCATCGACGGGAACCCTCAGGTAGGTATCAAGGCCGTGGCCGACGGGGTTATCGACGCTACATTCATTTATCCTACATACGGCTACAGACTGCTGCAGACCGCCGACTCCATAATGAAAGGGTACAAGGTGGCGAAGAAAATCAATATACCGGGCGGCATACCCGTCGACCGCTCATACGCCCGCATACTCCTTAACCAGGATTCCCTTCTGAAAGGAGAGTCGGAAAAGATTTATCAACTGAAAGGGAAAATGGATATGGTATCGGAGCGTTACGCCACACAGACCACACTCTTCTATGCCATAATCGCGATTTCGCTCCTTCTTGCCTGTATAATATTCCTGTTGTGGAGGGCTATCTCGCAGAACCGTAAGTTCAAGACCAGACTTGAAAGTAAAAACCGGCAGTTGGCAGCCGAAAGAGACAAGCAACATGAACTTAACGACCTGTTGCAACAGGAGATAGACTCCAAGCAGACATTCTACACGAATGTGGCCCACGACCTCCGCACGCCTCTGACACTGATATGCGAACCACTCGACGCCCTTACCCGAGACCCGGAAGGTATTTCCGACGATGAGCGCGACGGTCTTATAGCCATGGCCTGCCGCAACAGCCGCATCCTCACCCGACTCATAAACCAGATTCTCGACCTCAACAAGATAGAGGCCGGGCAGATGAAACTCCATGCCACCCAATGCCACCTCCCCATGATGCTGCAGGAATGGACGGATTCTTTCCGACCGCTCGCCAAGAAAAGGGGGATAACCATCAATACCTCCATTACCCCTGATCCCGAGCCGACTCTTCTGGACCTCGAGAAGATAGAACGGGTGTTCTTCAACCTTATGTCAAATGCCATAAAGCATACACCCGCCGGAGGTTCCATAACCATAAGCTCGGGACATGATGCCGATGGCACAACCGTAGAGGTATCCGACACCGGAACCGGAATACCGGCCGACGAAATAGAGCGCATCTTCGACCGTTTCTATCAGGTGGACCGTCAGGCCCCGCGAGGTAGCGGCATAGGGCTTTCACTGTCGAAGGCTTTCGTGGAACTCCACGGAGGCTCCATGTCGGCCCAAAGCGCCGTAGGGGAAGGAAGCGTTTTCGCCATACGCATACCGAGAAAGCCATCCGGCGGTGCCGAAGTCAAGATGATAGACCCGGCATCTTTGGGTACGAACGCCGAGCATAATCTCGAGCAGAAAGAAGTTATGTCGGAACTCGACACCGCCCCCGCGATAGAAAGCGCCGTCGATACTTCGAAACCTCTCTTGCTTGCGATAGACGACAACCCCGATATCCTGTATCTGCTTTACAACCTCCTTTCCGACGAATGGAACATAATCACCGCTACCGACGGCGACACCGGGTTCAAAAAGGCGGCAGAGATTCTTCCTGACCTTGTCATCTCCGACATCATGATGCCGGGACTCTCCGGCACGGAACTATGCCGCCGTCTGAAAACTGAAAAAGCCACTTCCCATATACCGGTTATGCTGCTTACGGCCCGGGGGATGGACTCCGACAAGACCGAAGGATACGACTGCGGAGCCGATTCATACCTTACGAAACCGTTCGACGCGCAGATGTTGCGTGCCCGTTGCCGCAACCTCCTGCAAAACCGCATACGCATACGGGACCTCTACGCCACCGGCGGGATACCGGAACGCGAAGGCATACGGAAACAGTCCGGTAAAAACGACTCGGCCGTACCCATGCCCGAGCAGATTGAAAATGAATTCTACCGCCGCTTCGTAAGCATCGTAAAACGGGAATTAGGCAATTCAGAACTGAAGATGGAACAGATCGCCTCCGAACTTTGTCTCGGTCAGGCGCAGCTCGCACGGAAAATCAAGGCCCTCACCGGCAAGACTCCCGTAGAGCTTGTGCGCGACTTCCGTCTGCTCCATGCCCGCGAACTGCTTACCTCCACGTCAAGGTCCATTACCGAGATCGGCATTGACTGCGGCTTCAATCTCGCCGCTTATTTCACCCGGTGCTACCGCGAGACGTTCGGCGAAACCCCGACCGAGACCCGCAATAAAGCCACCGGTCAGAACTCCTGAAATCCTCACTCTACACACTCTCTCCCTCGACTCCTCACATCTTCCTCCTCTCTCCCCTCGCTATTGCCATTCCCGTTGCAATTGCCATTCCCGTTACTTTTGATGTCAAAATCCTTTCATGTCGGATTATTAATATCCGAAGTCCGATTACTGACAACCTTATAATATACGCTCAGTTACTTTTGTCGCAGAAATAACATCATAACAGTCTAACAAACCGAACAGACATGAAAACCTCAACGTTCAGCGTGATGATGCTGCTACTGTCCGCATCGGGCGCACTTGCACAGAATATTTCCGTGCAGGGAACCGTCGTTTCAGCTGTCGATTCCGAACCGCTCATCGGAGCCACGGTAATGCCGGACGGCCCCGGTATGAAAGGAACCGCAACCGATTTCGACGGTAATTTCACCCTCTCTGTTCCCGAGGGAACCAACCTTAAGATTTCCTATATCGGCTATCAGGCCAAGACCGTGAAAGCCGCGCCAAAGATGGAAATACAACTTCTGGAAGACACCAAGGTACTCGACGATGTGGTTGTGGTAGGCTACTCCACCCAGAAGAAAGCCGATGTAACCGGAGCCATAACATCTGTAAGCGTCGACGACATAGCCAAGCAGAATGAGAACAATCCGGTCAAGGCCCTCCAGGGCCGCGTGCCGGGCATGAACATAACGGCCGACGGTAACCCGAGCGGAACCTCGACCGTACGTATACGCGGTATCGGCACACTGAACAACAACGACCCGCTCTACATAATAGACGGCGTACCTACCAAAGGGGGCATGCACGAGCTGAACGGCAACGATATAGAATCTATCCAGATTCTTAAAGACGCGGCTTCGGCCTCCATATATGGCTCGCGTGCGGCAAACGGTGTGATAATCATCACCACGAAAAAAGGTAAAGACCTCAAGATAACCCTCGACGCCTCTCTCGCGGCCACTTTCTACAATCACCGCATGAAAGTGCTCAACGCCGAGCAATACGGAAGGGCCATGTGGCAGGCGTACGTCAACGACGGTCAGAACCCCAATACCAACGCGCTCGGATACAGCTACAACTGGGGATATGACGCCGCCGGCATACCTACCCTATACTCGCTGTCTATGTCGAAATATCTCGACAGCGACAAAACGACTCCCGCCGCCGACACCGACTGGTTTGACGAAACCACCCGTACAGGTTTCGTGCAGAACTACAACTTCTCGATAAGCGGAAGCACCGACAAGCTGTCTTCCTTCTTCTCTTTCGGATATTACAAGAATCTCGGTATAATAAAAGATACCGATTTCGAACGTTTCTCCGCACGCGTTAACACGGAATACAAACCTTTCGGGAAAGTCCTTACCATCGGCGAGCATTTCACCCTGAACCGCACCGACGAAGTGCAGGCTCCCGGCGGATTCACCCAGAACATTCTTCAGTTCAACCCCTCGCTGCCGGTCCATACCGTCGACGGCGGCTATGCCGGACCTGTGGGCGGCTATCCTGACCGCGAGAACCCCGTGGCGCGACTCGAAAGAAACAAAGACAACCGCTACAAGTACTGGAGACTCTTCGGCGACGCATATGTCAACCTGGACTTCGGCCGGGGCTTCAACCTCCGCTCTACCTTCGGTCTGGACTATTCCCAGAAGGAACAGCGCATCTTCACCTACCCCATAACCGAAGGCACGATGGCCAACCCCAAGAACGGCGTGGAGGCCAAACAGGAGCACTGGAACCGATGGATGTGGAACGCCATAGCCTCCTACAATAAAGATTTCGGACCGAACCATGTGGATGTACTCGCCGGTGTCGAGCTGATACGCGAAAGCAGCGACTGGTTCTCGGGCTACAAGGAGGACTTCGCCATTCTGAATTCCGACTATATGTGGCCCGATGCCGGAGTGGGAACGGCCATGTCTTACGGCTCAGCCGAAGGATACTCGCTGGTATCCTTTTTCGGCAAGCTCAACTATTCGTTCGATTCCCGTTATCTTTTAGGCTTCACCCTGCGCCACGACGGTTCGTCGCGCTTCGGCAAAAACAACCGCTACGCCACCTTCCCCTCGGTATCTTTAGGCTGGAGGGCCACCAACGAGGCCTTCCTGCGCGACGTAAGCTGGATTACCGAACTCAAACCCCGCCTGTCGTGGGGCCAGACCGGCAACCAGGACATATCGAACTACGCCCGCTATTCGATCTACATTCCCCAATATGCCGGCAACGACTGGGGTGGCGGCGGCTACGGCACATCCTACGACATAGCCGGCACCAACGGAGGCAAGCAGCTCGCATCGGGCTTCAAGCGCAACCAGATGGGCAACCCCGACATCAAATGGGAGACAACCACCCAGTATAACGCCGGTATCGACTTCGGATTCCTGAACAGCAGACTCTTCGGCTCGTTCGACTGGTATTTCAAAAAGACAAAAGATATCCTCGTCGAGATGGTCGGCATAGCCGCCATGGGCGAAGGCACCAACCAATGGATAAACGCCGGCGAGATGGAAAACCGTGGTCTTGAATTCAACGTCGGCTGGCGCAATACCACTTCCTACGGCTTCACATACGAAGTAACCGGCAACATCTCCACCTACCGCAACAAGATAACCCGTCTGCCGGCGACCGTCGCCGCCAACGGCACATTCGGAGGCAACGGCGTGGAGAGCGTGATTGGCCATGCTCTCGGCTCTCAGGTAGGATATGTGGCCGACGGCATTTTCAAGTCGCAGGAAGAGGTCGACGCCCACGCACGTCAGGAAGGGGCCGCTCCGGGCCGCATACGCTGGCGCGATATCGACTCCAACGGTGTGATCGACGAGCGCGACCAGCAGTGGATATTCGACCCCACCCCTGATTTCAGCTATGGCCTGAACGTATATCTACAATGGAGAGACTTCGATTTCACCATGTTCTGGCAAGGTGTGCAGGGTGTCGACGTGATATCCGACCTCAAGAAAGAGACAGACCTGTGGAGCGGTCTTAACATCGGCTTCCTGAACAAGGGGCAACGTCTGCTCGACGCGTGGACTCCGCAGAATCCCGATTCGACTATCCCGGCCCTCTCCCGCTCGGATGTCAACAACGAGAAGCGCGTTTCCACCTACTATGTCGAGAACGGTTCGTTCCTGAAGCTCCGCAACATACAGTTCGGCTACAATCTGCCCCGCTCGGTTACCTCGAAGCTGCACATGCAGAAGCTCCGCTTCTATGTCAGCGCCCAGAATCTGCTGACCATCAAGAGCAAGAACTTCACCGGAGTGGACCCCGAGAACCCCAACTACGGCTACCCGATACCGGTAAGCCTCACATTCGGCCTCAACGTAAATTTCTGATTCCCATGAAAAAATTAATATATATGGCAGCCGCGGCCTTCATGACGCTCGGCACCGCCGGCTGCAACGATTTCCTCGATGACCAGGTACCGCAGGGCACCATAGACGAGGATGTGCTCAAACAACCCGAATATATCGACAACCTCGTTATCTCGGCCTACGCAATATGGATATCGGCCGAAGATATAAATTCCTCATTCTCGCTCTGGAACTTCGACGTTCGCTCCGACGACGCTTACAAAGGGGGCAACGGAACCGAAGACGGCGACGTGTTCCACGCCCTTGAGATTTCCCAGGGAGTAATGACCACCGCCTGGAACATAAGCAGCATCTGGGAACGCATCTACAATGCCATCTCGCGCGCCAACGCCGCGCTCGACCTTCTGAACAAGGTAGACGAATCGCAATACCCTCTGAAGCAGCAACGCATAGCTGAAATGCGTTTCCTGCGCGGCCACGGCCATTTCATGCTCAAACAGCTCTTCAAATACATACCGTTCGCCAATCAGGAGAGCCTCTCGCCCGAGGAATACAACGTTCTCTCCAACCGCACGTACACCAACGACGAGGGATGGGCTCAGGTTGCGGCCGACTTCCAGTTCGCCTACGACCATCTTCCCGAAACCCAGGCCGAAAAAGGACGCCCCTCGCGCCCTGCGGCGGCGGCCTATCTGGCGAAGACCTATCTTTACAAGGCATACCGCCAGGACAATCCGGCCTCGAACCGCGTTACCTCGATCAACGCCGACGACCTGCGCAAGGTAGTGGAATATACCGACGCCTCCAAAATGGGTGGATTCGGACTTGAAGATGATTTCCACAACAATTTCCGTCCCGAACCTCAGTATGAGAATGGCGTGGAGTCGATATGGGCCATGCAGTATTCCATGAACGACGGATCGACCAACGGCAACTGCAACTGGTCGTGGGGCCTGATAGTTCCCAACATACCGGGAGTTACCGACGGCGGATGCGACTTCTACAAGCCCAGTCAGAATCTTGTCAACTCGTTCAAGACCGACTCTGACGGCCACCCCTTCATAGGTACGTTCAATCAGCAGGACTACGATCCCGAGCATGACTATGCCGACCCCAGGCTCTTCCTGACAGTGGGCATACCCGGCCTTCCCTACGAATTCAATCCGAAATACATGATGGACCGCAGCGCCACCTGGAGCCGCTCCAACGGACTTTACGGTTACTATGTGTCGCTCAAGCATAATGTAGACCCCGACTGCGGCTATATGGTCAAGAACGGTCTCTGGGCATCTCCGATGAATCATATCGTGCTCCGTTACGCCGACGTGATGCTGATGCGTGCCGAAGCTCTCATACAGCTCAACGACGGACGCATAAACGAAGCCATCTCGCTTATAAACCGTCTCCGCGACCGCGCCCGCAACAGCATGGGCATGATAGCCGACTATCAGAGACTCTACGGAGTGCGCATGAACGTGAGACCCTACACCGGCACATACACCGCCTCGGAGGCTATGGAGCTCCTGAAGCATGAACGCCGTGTGGAACTGGCCATGGAGTCCGACCGTTTCTTCGATCTCGTACGCTGGGGCGAAGCCGAGCAAACCCTCAACAGATACTACGCCGAGGAGGCCGACGTATGCACCATCTACTCGAATGCAAATTTCACCGCCGACAAAAACGAGTATCTGCCCATCCCGTTCGCCCAGATAAGCGCGAGCGACGGACACTACACTCAGAACATCGGAGGCTGGTAATCGGCAGCAATTGGAACTTCTTAATAATTAGCACTTCTTTAAGAGAATGTTTGGATTTAACTTCCATTCACACGAAGAGGATTTTTTGAGATGTTCGCGCAAGTTGAGGAGGGCGCGGTGCGGGCACCGTAACCGACGAAATCTTGGTGCGAACAGCCAAAAAAGACCTTCGGGGGATGGAAAGAATTTCCAGATCTTCTCTCAATTATAAATTCGTGTTAAATTCAAACATTCTCTAAGAATCAAAGACAATGAAAACCGCATATAAGATACTGTCGCTGATGATGCTGGCGCTCCTTACCCTTCCGTTGGCCTCATGCTCTGACGACAACCGTTCCGACCTTGTACTCGACGGACAGACCGAAATCCTGTCTCTCGTGATAGACGGCCACCGGGCCTCGATAGACCATAAGGGAGGCACCGCAACCATACGTGTGCCGATGGATGCCGACGTAGCCTCCATGAAAGTGGAGTCCCTGACCCTCTCGCCCGGAGCCTCGGCGAATATCACCGTAGGCCAGCGTATAGACGGCAGCATGCCTCACGGCATAACAGTAACCAACGGCAACGTCTTCTCCCGCTATACCCTGCTGGTGAAGAAAGATGACGCGACGATACTTACAGCTACGCTTAACGGCAAGTATAACGGAACCATCGACAACGACGCGCGCACCATCTGTTTCTTCATCCCCAACGGCGAAGACCTGTCGGCCATGACATTCAGCTGCACTCTCCCTGTCGGGACCACGGCTCAGCCCGCCTCCGGCTCTACCATAGACTGCACGTCGCCGGTTACCGTAACCGTTACCTGCAATACTGCGGTGATCGAGTATACCCTCACCGTGGTACAGACCGACATATCGCAGGAACCGAAGGCGTTCCTCGGCACCGCCGCCGACCTCAATTCGCTCGGCGATGAGGCCCGGGCCGCGGCCCTGTGGATGCTGGCCAACATTCCCAACTCCACCTACGTCTCCATCATTGATGTGGCCGCCGGAAACGTACACCTCTCCGACTACAAGATGGTATGGGCCCACCTCGACTTTACCGACTGGCCGGGGATAATGTGGGACAGCCGCGATTTCATCAACGATTACTACATACATGGCGGCAACATACTCGCCAGCCGCGACGGTGCCCGCTATATCAACGATGTGTGGAGAATAGCCAAAGACCAGCAGAGCCCCAACAACATGTTCGGCGGCGATGCCCACGAGACTTTGGATAAAGACCTTACGATGGCTGTTATCCATAACCCCTCCCACCCCCTCTTCGAAGGACTCGTTTCGGATGATGGCGTGAATATACCGCTGGTGGGCGCACGTTGCTCCAACTCGGGACGCACGCTGCAGTGGTTCGTCGACTGGGGAGGATACGGCTCCATGCAGCTCTGGGAAAACGCCACCGGGGCGAAGGCCCTGGCCTCGAACGCCGACGGCGATCCCAACTGCGTTACGATAGCCGAATTCGAGCCGCGCGAGGTGCTGAGCGGCGTGCAGTCGGGACGTGTGTTTACCGTCGGCACCCCGGGCTTCGAGTTCAACGTGGCCAACGGCGTGGCGAACCCATACAGAAACAATATAGAGACCCTGGCCGGCAACGCCGTGAAGATTCTCTGCCGTTAACAGTTTTATCCCGCTCTTCCTCTCTCCGGTTAATTAATCTACACAAACCATGATACCCTCAAGATCAATGTATATAATACCCCTCGCCGCCATACTGCTGAGTGCCTGCAGCAGCGACGACGCTCCCGTGGTCCCGGTAGTGGACCTTTCCTCCACATCCCATTATTTCAAGACAGCCGAAAGTTCGCGATGCGCCACTTTCTATAAGCCCCAGGTCGGGTATGTAGGCGACCCGATGCCCTTCTACGACCCGGTTGCCAAGGACTTCAAAATAATGTATCTCCAGGAGTTCCGCCCCAATCAGAATACCTTCCACCCCTTCTGGTGCCTTACCACCTCCGATGCGGCCAACTATACCAATATCGGCGAGGTGATACCTACCGGCACCGCTTCGGAACTCGACGCGGCCCTCGGCACAGGCTGCACTATCTACAACGAGGCTGACCGCACCTACTACACCTTCTATACGGGCCATTCCGTAAACCGCAGCCTCACCGGCATAGGCGAGGGCGTGATGATGGCTACTTCCAGGGACTTTAAGAACTGGACCAAGAACACGGCTTTTCTGATTTCGCCCGAAGGGGAGTATGACACCACCGATTTCCGCGACCCCTGTGTATTCAAAGGAGACGACAACCGTTACCATATGGTGGTCTCCACCCGTAAGGAGGGGAAGGGAACTCTTGCCGGATATGTCTCTGACGACCTTAGGAACTGGACCTCGGAGGGCGCTTTCATGACCATGATGTGGGACCGCTTCTACGAATGCCCCGATGTCTTCAAGATGGGAGACTGGTGGTATCTGGTATATTCCGAACAGCATGCCGCCGTGCGCCGTGTGCAGTATTTCAAGGGGCGCACGCTCGATGAGCTGAGACGTTGCACCGCCGGCGACGCGGGCCTCTGGCCCGACAGCCGCGAGGGTATGCTCGATTCCCGCTCTTTCTATGCCGGAAAGACCGCCTCCGACGGCAAGACACGATATATATGGGGATGGTGCCCCACCCGTCCGGGTGAAGACAATACAAACGTGGGCGCATATCCCGCCGAGCCTGAATGGGCCGGCGCACTGGTGGCCCATAAGCTTGTGCAGAATGCCGACGGCACTCTCTCGACACATCCTGTCGATGCCGTGCGTTCGAAGGCCGCCAAGGCTGCCGACCTGAAGGTTATGGCCAAATCGGGCCGGATAACCCAATCCGGAGGGAAATATACCATGAGCGGCGACTCCCACCTGCTCTTCAACCGTCTTGACCGTTGCAACGTAATCAGTATGACGGTAACCACCTCGGGCGATTCCGACCGTTTCGGCATCTCTCTGGGTCGCGGGTCGGACTCCGACAAATATATCTCGCTTGTGTTCAATCCCGAAGGAACAGGACACCGCAAGATAAACATGGAGCAGGAGGGTAAGAACGGCATAGGATTCGTAAACGGTGCCGACGGCTACCTCTTCGACGCCCCTGCCGACGGACGTTACGACATAACCGTAATGAACGACAATTCCGTGGTAACGGTCTACGTAAACGGCATCGCGACCTATACCACCCGCGTCTACGGTCTGCCGCAGAACTGCTGGTCGGTAAACAACTATGGTGGAGAAATAACCCTCGCCTCGGTAAAGGTATCACACCAGTAAGAATAAGACTCCGGCGGTGTTGCAGAACTCCCTACAAAAAAAATTAAGCAAAAGCCTCAACTTTCAC
>ERZ836877.902-NODE-902-length-48357-cov-44.555091_pt1 | contig 48357 bp, 29 predicted proteins | sample MGYA00519469_ERZ836877 | MGnify/ENA primary metagenome ERZ836877 (study PRJEB31850, sample SAMEA3708809) | human gut metagenome | biome: human gut; feature: human-associated habitat; material: faeces | place: China | collected 2014 ...
CGAGGGTTGCATCCTTTCCTCCGTCGTAGCCCTCGATTACGAAAATCATAGTGCGCACCCATCGTTTCGCGCCGCGCTTGCCCTTGTTTACCTGCCTGTCCTGATAGATTTTCAGCCAGTCCACAAGACGCATCTTGTTCCGCAGGTCTTTCTTTATACCTGCCGCGCCATTTGTAATCTGGAGTATGCGCTGGGCCTTGATTGCATATACCGCCTCCATAGTCTGCTTGTTCTGCAACTTGGCGGCCTGGTCGGTCTCCGGCACGAGATAGAGTTTCAGATAATCGTAAGTGCGTCTGCCGTTCACATTGATTGCAAGATATACCGAGACACTTCCGTTGGCGAGTTTCTTGAACCGAATCCTTACCGGCTCTTTTGACTTGCTGTTGCGCTTCAGCTCTGTTGTGACTGCCTGAACCTGAGTCTCGGCCCTGCGCATTGCCCGAAACTCCTTATAGTGGTCGGTGTCGTCGAATACGTTTTTAGGCTCACGTGCGCTTGGTCTCGGAATATAGGTACCGTTGCGCAGTTCTTCCTCACGCTCTCTCTTGACGGCTTTTGCTTTTGCCTTGATTCGCTTGACCTCGGCTTCGGAGGCATCCGCAGGGGCATAAAGGTAAAGCGGCTCACAACAACGCTGTTCGCTGTTCTCTCCGTAATGGATATATAGATAAAAGGATTTGTCGCCGTTGCGTAGAAGGCGCCATGCGAGTAGCACCTTGAATTTATGCTTGACCTTTTTCTCGGTCTTTTCTTCCTCTGCCACACTTTCTTCAGTGGTAGGCTTCACGATTTCAGCCATACGTTCCTCACGAATGGCATTTGCGCGTTGCATGACGGCGGCGTTCCCTTCGTCATCGCCCGGAGTAGTGTAGAGCTTAAGGAACTCATACTTGCGCTCACCACGGAAATAGATGTCGAGATAAAGCGACTGGCGGCCGTCCTTGAGGTCTTTGGCACGTACAGTCACCGGCTCGCGTGATGCGCGTCTTGCCTTGACACGGGCTTTGGCGGTCTTCTCGTCGGCAGGGGTCTCGACTTTGGGAGCCGGAGCAGCAGGAGCGACATCGGCCTCTCCAAGTTCCGCGAGTCTTTCGCGGCGCACGTCTTCGGCCATGCGCATAGCTTCGGCATTGGCGAGAACGGTATCCTCGTCTGTGCCGGGGTGGATGTAGAGTTTAAGAAATTCATACTTGCGCTTCCCCTTGAAATATATGTCAAGGTAGATAGAGCGGCACCCGTCGGCAAGGTCCTTGAAGCGTATTCTTACAGGCGACTTCTTCGCCTTTTCGGAGGGAGATTTCATAGTCATACAGATTTGTTACCGAGTACAAAGTTACAAAAAATATTTGTATTTGTTACTATATAGAGAACCAAAAACGCACCAACAAACCAAATATTTTCTGCAAACAACGCTAACAATAACAAACAAGTGCCAAAATAGATATTTTGTAATGTATTGATATAAAGTGTATTTATTGGCAGTTATTAGCACTTGTTATTGTAGCATTTTGCAACGTGGGCTTCTGCACGTTGCCGTCCGACTATTGATGGGCAATGCGAGAAGCCTCGATTCGTAGGACGGCAACTGATACAGATTCCTACGCTTTTATTCTATATTAATGCCAATGAGAGGAGTCCGGCGGCATCCAAATTTTTAATGTCAATTATGAAACACATTAATTTGACAAACGATACTATTACGGAACTGGAATCGTTGTTTCTCGCGCATGAGATTTTAACACGTTACAAACAGGAGAATGAGACTGACGATGTATCCGAAGGCATTTTTGCAATTTACGAAAAAATTTTGGCAATAGTCACAAGCGACCCGGCTTATGAAATAATAGTGACGAATTTAGGCGACATCTTTGAAGATTATATTTATAACGTATCAACCGATACCCCCCAGATAATAAGACTTCTGAAAAATCATATTAAAGAATAATTCATCTCCATTCCGGTACTCAATAAATCACATTAAAATAAAAACAAGAAATGATCCAACGATTAATCCTAACCCTTACTCTGCTTTCGGCAGCCCTACTCGGGCATGCCGAAAGCAGAGTAAAAATCAACGTCGACTGCCCCTCGCCCGGCACGCTCTCCAGTTTAATAACCTATGTAGACCGACAGAAAGTAACGGACCTCTATGTATCCGGATACATTAACAAAGCTGACTTTCAATTTATAAATGAGGTGGCCGCAATCGGTAATCTCAAAGTCCTTGATTGCAGCCAAGCAACCTCTATTGACGGATATATGCCTTTATATTACAGAATTCCGGTGTTATCGGAGGATGGCAACACTATTCTATATTATAAAAAATTTGACCGCATCTCATTTCCAAAGTGTGAAACCTTCTCAAGTTCTATGAATGCCGATACCTATGTTGACACCATACAAATTAATGGTCGATGCATCAAGGAGTTCAAAGGATGGCATGACATAGAAGAAATCATATTAGGGGAAGGAGTTGAAGAGATAGGGGAAAAAGCCCTTGTAGGCTGCGGGGATTATAAAAAAGGCGAGGGCTATCTAATCAACAAATTTCCAAATTCACTAAAAATAATAAGTAACTCCGCTTTCTTCCACGCCGCACATTATTATGGAGTTTCGAATACCTCACGAATCATTAACCCGGAAATATCATTACCGGAATATATAGTCCAAATTGGAGCGGATAAAAATTCGGATAAATACGACTCGTACACTTTTGGGGCATGGATGGATACAAAATTCAAAGTTCGCCGTAACACCGTTACATTCCCACAAACTCTGAGAGTTTTCAACGGCATGAATATAATCCGTAGTGACTATGTTCCAATGACGGAATTTGAGTGTGACACTCTCATTCTCCACAAGGGAATGGAATATTTCTCAGCTGGAGTAAACTCAAAGGTGATGATAAGCGAAATGACTGAAGCCAACAACATTAAGTGGGATAAAGTCTATACTGACAAACTCTATGTTCCAAAAACGGCTTTTGACAACTATGAACGAGAGCTATCCTGGGATGCAGATATAAATAACAAACATATCAAGGAGATACTACCGATTATTAATGTTACCGGAGTAACAATATCTTTGTCGAAATCCATCTATACGGGTGAAACGGTTCAACTACAATACGTTTTATCGCCCGTTGATGCCTTGAACCGGAATATTATATGGAAAAGTTCCGACGAATCAATTGCTACCGTCAATGGACTGGGGTTGCTTAAAGCAATTAAAGCCGGACACGTTACCATTACTGCCACAACAGATAACGGGACGGTCGGCGTATTGGAAACTGACATATTGCAACATGCATTTGGAATCGAAATAACGCCAAACGAAGCTACAATAAAAAATGGAGAATCAATGCAGTTGCAATGTGCCTTCAAACCCGCAGACACTTCAAATAAAAACCTCAAATGGTCAAGTTCTTCGCCAAATGTTTGCCATGTGTCAAGCAAAGGCGTAGTAACTGCTTTAAGCACTGGAGTATGCGTAATCACTGCCGAGAGCGAAGACGGCAACTACACTTCAGAATGCAAAGTGACGGTAGTTCAACCAGCCAGTTCCGTTACACTGACACCCAAAAACATTGAACTCCGAGCAGGGGAGAATTATGTTCTTCATGCCGAAATTGAGCCCGCTACGACATCCGACAAAACACTTACATGGAGCTCTACCGATGAAACTGTTGTAAAGGTTGATGGACGTGGACAAATCACAGCTATTTCCGGCGGCAAAGCTCGGATTTATGCCACATCCAATTCTGATACCAACATCAGCGATTTTTGTGAAGTAACGGTTACTCAGCCATTGGTTGGAATTTCATTTAGCGAAACCGAAATCGAAGTATTTAAGGACGACTGGGTTCAACTCAATGTGGTTTTCACTCCCGATAACGCAACAAATAAAACCATCAAATGGACAAGTTCTGATGTAAATATCGCATTAGTCTCCGGAAATGGAATGGTTTACGGTATCAACGAAGGAACATGCAGCATAATCGCAACCTCTGAAGATGGAAATTACATTGCCATCTGCAGAGCAAAGGTTGTAAATAAGAACGTTCCAGTAGAATCAATCAATTTTGATAAGACTCAAATTATTGGTAAAGTATCCGATAAAATTAAAATAGAGGTTACTATTCTACCTGATAATGCATCGAATAAAACGCTATCCTGGAGTACAACCAATGAAGCCATTGCATCCGTTGACAACAACGGCCTTGTTCAATTAAAAAAATCGGGAACTGCAACGATTTCAGCAAAAGCCACCGATGGCTCGAATGTTTCAACTCAGTGCGAAGTTGTGGTTTCTGAAAATTCGGGAATTGAATCGATTGTTGTCGACCAATCCTCTCATGTCAAGATTTATGACCTCAATGGGTATATCATATATGAAGGATTGTTCTCAGATGCTAATTTAGAGTCCGGAATTTATATCGTAAAATGCAATGGCACAAGCGCCAAGATAAAAATCACGAAATAAATAATTCGATCATAATCCTATAATTTATTGACGGCGTGTCAGTTTATAAACTGCCACGCCGTCTATCTTATGGATTTGGTTCGGGGGGATTAGAGGGAGGCGAGGATGGGGGTGCCGGACTGGAGGCGCTTGAGGCGGAGGAGGGCTTCGAGGTAGTAATAGTCGGCGTAGATGATGGAGGCGTCGATTTCAGAGCCGGCGGGGTGATGGCCTACGGAGTGGTCGAGGAAGGAGCTGCGATGGGCAGAGGAGCGGTAGCTGTCGGAGCTGAGCGAGGCAAGCATTTTCTCGGCGCAGTGGCGGTAGCGGTCGGATTTTTCGCCCTCGACGTAGCCCTGGAGTTCGAGCAGTGCGGAGGCTACGACGCTGGCTGCGGAGGCGTCGCGCGGAGTCGAGGTTTCGGCGGGAGCGCTGAAGTCCCAGTAGGGGACGTAGTCGGTGGGTAGACGGTCGAGATATACGTCGGTTACCTTCTGGGCGAAGTCGAGGAAACGCGGGTCGTGGGTCTCGCGATATACCATGGTGTAGCCGTAGATGGCCCAGGCCTGCCCGCGTGCCCACATGGAGTTATCGGCGAGGCCCTGGTGGGTCATACCCTTGATGAAGTCGCCTGTGACGGGGTTGTAGACGGCCACATGATAGCTGGTATAGTCGGGACGGAAGGCGTGGGCCATGGTGGTCTCGGCATGCTTCACGGCGATGTCGTAGAGGCGGTGGTCGCCGCCGTTCTTAGCTGCCCAGAAAAGCATTTCGAGGTTAATCATATTGTCCATGATAGTGTTGTGGCCACCGAGCGCCTCCACATTGCGCGGCCACGAGAGGATAGTGCCAACGGCGGGATTGAAGAGCGTGGCGAGCGTATCGGCTGTATCGAGAATCACCTGGCGGAAGGCGGGATTGTGGGTGAGGCGGTAGCCGTTGCCGTAGCTGCAGAACATCAGGAAGCCGAGATCATGGTCGAACGCGGGGCGCTTCGAGAGATATTCGAGCGAGGCTGTGAAGCGCTCGGCCTCGGCGCGGAGCGTCTCGTCGTGGGTGTATTCGTAGTCCATCCAGAGCACGCCAGGCCAGAAGCCCGCACACCATTCGTCGGCCGTGGCCTTGCGGCAGTGCCAGAGCGTGTCGGAATGCTCGATGTTGCGCGGCATCATGGAGTAGACGAGCGAGTCGGGCTGACGGTGAAGCTCGCCGAGGGTCTTGCCGACCTTCGAGTGGCAGTATGTAAGCGCCTCGTCGACGCTGAAATCGTCGGAGGCTTTCGACGGCGAGGCGCAGGCAGCCATGCATGCGCCTATCAGACTGAGGAATCCAAGTTTTAAGAGTCGCATTCTTAAACTGTATATCTTGATTACTATGTAGGATACTATTTCTTAATCTTCACTTCGAGTACATCAATCCAACCGAGGTCGGCCACCCCTTCGGGAGCCCGGCTGAAGAACCCGACTTTCGCACCTATCCATTTGCCTGCGCGGGCCTTGAAAGGTGCGCCGGCACGGTGGAATTTGCGGCCGTCGAGACTGTAGGAGAAATTACAGAGGGCTCCTTCGCCAACCTCAACCCGAAGCCATATGTCGGCTTCGAGATTCCGGAGCAGTCCGGCAGGATATATGCGTGTGGGAGTAATCGTGGCGAGCGTCTCAACCGATTCGGGCGCACCCTTTTCGGCATCGGCACATACACCGCGCTGAAGTTCGAACACCTCGCCGCGCTTGCAGAGGGCGAGCGTGGAGTAGTCCCACCCCATGACAACCAGGCCCGAGCTTACGCCCTCGGAGCTTTCCTTAGCCGAGATGCGCACACGCGCAGTGAGCGTGAACTTCTCGGCCGGAAACTTCTGAAGCCAGAGATTGGAGAGCGACCATAGGTTGGCCGGCTCGCTGATGCGTCCGCTGTAGATGCGCATCATCCCCTGCGGGAGGGCGAAGCCGTAGCGGTCGGCAGCGTAGTTGGAGTGCCATTCGTAGAGCGCGGGGCTCTGAATTTCGTCGTAAGAGAGCGACGCGTCGGCCGGGGCGGGGCGAGAGAAGCGCTTCACGGGCTCTCCGCAGCCGTCGCCGTCGGGGTCGGAACCGATAACGGGCCATCCGTCGGCACGCCACTCGAGCGGATTCAGGTGAAGGATACGGCCGTAGGCACCGCGGTCCTGGAAATGGAGGAACCAGCCGCGGCCGTCGGGGCCGTCGACCCACGCGCCCTGATGTGGGCCGTTGATGTCGGTGGAACCCTGCGCCATCACGATCCGTGGCTCGTAGGGGCCGTAGATGTTGCGCGAGCGCATGGCGAGCTGCCAGCCGTCGACCACTCCACCTGCGGGAGCGAAAATCCAGTACCAGCCGTCGCGCTTATAGAGTTTCGGGCCTTCGACGGTATGGTTCACGCCGTCGTTGCCGTCGAACACTACAACCGGGTCGGATATGGCACGCGTACCGTCGGCCGAAAGCTCACGCACGGTAATCAGGCTGTTGAAACCGCATCGCGAGGCAGCCCAGCCGTTGACCATATAGAGGCGGCCGTCGTCGTCCCAGAACGGTGTCGTATCGATGATGCCCTTTCCAGACACCACAAGCACAGGCTCTGACCACTCCCCTTCCGGGTCGGCAGTCTTCACCATAAAAACACCCACGTCGGGGTCGCCCCAATAGATGAAATATTCGCCATTGTGGCAGCGGATGGATGGGGCCCATACACCCTTGCCGTGTTTCACGGTGGAATAGACCTCGGCCGGAGGAACGGCCTTGATAGCGTAGTTCACAAGCTCCCAGTTCACCAGATCGGTAGAGCGCAGAATCGGCAGACCCGGCGCGCACTGAAAGCTGGAGGCGGTCATATAAAATATCTTCCCGTCGGGCGAAGCCGTCACGTCGGGATCGGAATAGTCGGAGAAAACGATAGGATTCGTGAAGTATTCCCCCTTGAGATTGGCGGGATTCGACACGAGTCGGCCTCCGGCGGCTGTCGCAGCCACCGGGAGGCAAACCGATGTCAGAAATACCAACAAGTTGCTGATGTAACTTTTAACCATCATTTTTCTTAAGGAATAATTTTACCTATCTAACTTTTACCTGAACAAACCTCGGTGGCGAAAACACAGCAAAAAGTGAAAGGCCACCGGAGAAATCTTACACCCTATAATACGCCTCCGGAAGCCCGGACACCTAACGCCATGGGATCCTTTCCGAGGGGGTTACTTTCCGGCAACCGGCTCCAGGCGGATGGCCACGCCACCACGCGGCTGCAGCGCGAAGCGCAGGCGGTCGGAAGGACGGATCTTGCGGGTGTCGATCTTCACGTGGGTAGCGGTGTCGACCTTGTCGCCGCCGTCGGTATATACTGTAGCGTTCCAGACCGAGGAGGCCGGGAGGAAGGAGAATTCGACCTCCACCTCGCGGGCGTCGTTGTTGCCGAGCACACCTACAAACCAGATATCGCCCTTGCGACGCGCCATCGTAATCCCCTCGCCGGGATAGCCCGCAAGCACACGCGACTCGTCGAACACCGTCTCAAGCTTCTCGAACCACGAAATCTCAGGCTCGCCGTGGTAGCGCGTGGGATTATCGTACCAGAAGATAGTCTGGAGCGGCGAATAGAACACGAGCGAGGCAGCAAGCTGATGGGCATGGGTGTTGCGCAGACGCTTGTCGAAGTAGCAGATGGTATAGTCGGCGGCGCCGTTGAGCATACGCGTGAACGGCAGTGTGGTATTGTGGGTTGCGTCGGGGAACTCCTCGTTGCCGCAGATACCCTCCTGAGTGAGCAGGTTGGGATAGGTGCGCGAGAAGCCCGAGGGACGGAATTCGTCGTGGATGTTCATCATCAGGCCGTTGTCGGCCGCCTTGCGCACCATATCGTGGAGCCATGTGGCCCAGCGATGGGAGGCATACTGCACGAAGCCCGACTTGACGCCCGCCACGCCCCACTGGCGCAGGAGCGGGAAAAGCTCGTCCATCTGCTTCATCAGCGCGTGCTGGTTGACGTAGAGCCACACCCCTACCCCGCGCTGGCGGCCGTGGTCTATAACGCGCTGCATATCGAGCGTCGGTATAACCTTGGTGGCATCGCCGTCGTGGCTGGTACAGGGCATGTACCACTGCCAGTCGTAGAGCATGTACTGGATATTGTGGTCGGCGCAGAAATCAATGGTTTTGAGGCCCATCTCGGTGGAAATGGGCGAGCGCATAATCTTGCCCGGCTTAACCCAGGCGAAGTCGCCCAAGCGCTCGGGGTTGAGATTCAGCACGATATCGTTGTTTTCGATAAGCTGCCCGGGGGTGTCGGCCGTCATGATGATTTTCCAGGGAGTGGCGCAATATGTCACCACGTCGACCGGCGAATACATCACCGAGCGCAGCGTCGAAGGCTTGTCGGGTCGCGCCTGGAGTTTGGTGAGACACCAGTCGTCGACGTCGGCATCGAGCAGAGCCACCCATCGCGACTGCGGGAGCTCCATGGTAAGCGCGCGCTCGGCCGGCCGGCTGATGCTGTCGACGGGGCCGACATCGAAGGTAGCCTGCGCCCACTGTTCGCTCCACGCCTTGGTCCCTTCGGGCACGGTGTAGTCCGTAAGGTCCTCGACCACCTTATGGAAGATGGCGGCTGGATGCTCCGGGAAGAAATAGCGGAAGGCGATACCCTCGTTGTAGGCGCGCACCTCCACGTCGAGGCGGTAATCGCTCTTGTCCTTTCGGCTGAGATGGAGTGTGGCCGAGTTGAAGCGGTCGCGCACGGAGGAACGCTCGCCGTAGAGCGGTGTCCAGACGGAGTCGACGGGGGCGTTGACCGTGACGCTGTCGGCCTCGAGGAGGTCCATCCAGCAGTCGGGCTGGGCGAGAGTGCGCTTGCCGAGCGCCATCTCCCACACGCGGTTGTCGAGGTCGAGCCCCGCGCGCGAAGGGAGTATGAGCGGAGCGGCGTCGCGGTCGACCTTATATGTAAGCTCGCGGCCGGGCTTGGAGAAAGTAACCGTGTTGCGGCCGTCGGGCGACGATATGGATAGCTCTGCCCCGGCATGGGCGCAGAGAGCGGCCGAGAGGGCAAGAGCAGTGAATATGAGTTTCATAGTCGGATGATGGGATTGATTACTTGAAGACAACGTTGTCGACATGCTCGCCAATGAAGATGCGGGCCATATCGCCGGTCTTGTACCATTTCGGTTTGCCGGGCATATCGTCGGCGATACGCACGCCGTTGATGCGGAGATTGTCGAACGTGATGCCGGAAACGGGGCGCGAATCGTCGTAGCCGGCGATCACCGACATCTCCGAGCGCGTGCCGCGGTAGTCGATATCCTTGAAGAGAACATTATAGACGCCGCGGCCCGGTGCCAAACAGTATTTCTTATTGAAGAAGATGCGGATGTTGACGAGCTGACCCTGGCGGAAATCCTCCACGCGGATATTGTCGAAAGTGATGTCGCGCACAAGATTGTTGTCGCCGCACGAGATGCCGAAACAACCCTGATAGTCGAGCTGCTTCTCGCAGTGGTCGAGGATGTCGATGTTGCGGTACGTCACATTTTCGATTGTATCGGGCCGCTCCACATTGCCGTGAAGGCCGATCATAATCGGATGGGCCACGTCGGCCCAGAGCGTGGAATTCTCCATGAGGATGTTGCGGCACCCGCCGCGGAATCCCTTGCGCGTGGCGTAGACGGTTGAGCAGTCGTCGCTGTTGCGGCAGAAAACGCCGTCGTAGCTCACGTTGCTCGAAGCGAATACGTTCATACCGTCGCCCCAGCCGTAGGAGGATATGCTCTTCACGTTGGAGATGCGCACGGAATCGCTCTCGCCTACGGGAATCTGGGTGACAATCACGCCGTCGGCCTCGACATTGCGCGAACGCCGGATTTCTATGCCGGCGCCGCGCCCTTCGGGATGGATTTCTCCGCGGCCGAAGAAACGCACGTCGCGCACGCCGTCGGCAATCAGGGTTCCGAGCACGCGGGCGCCCCCGTCGACGTAGACAGTCGTGCCGGAGGGGATGCGAAGCGTATCGCCCGGAAGGCGATGGAGCCCGGGAGCGAAATACATCAGGTCCTTATGCTTTTTCAGGTTCTTCAGCACCTTGGCCGACGGACGGTTGGTGTCGGGCGCACCGGCGAAAAGGTGGAGATTATGGAAAATGTCGCCGTTTACCTCGACGGACAGATTGCGCGGACGATCGAGTGTGAAGGTGAGGCATTTGCCATCGGCCGACGGTGTTATGCCGTAGCTGAGCGGACGCACGCGGCAGGAGTCGATGGCATCGGCCTTAAGGCAGCATACGCGCACCTCGACGGGAGCCCCGTCGAAATCGAAATATGCCATCGAGGCGAGGCGAACGTTATGGCGCGCATCGACCACCTCGTCGACCTTGACGGGATAGGTGTCGACCCCAATCCAGGGACCATCGGCCTGACGCACCTCCACGGTAAAATCGGAGGCGAGGGGCACCCCCTCGGCGGCGGGATAGGCGGTGATAGCGGCACGGGCCGGTGCGAGAGCGAGAGCCGCCAGAATGGCGGCCACTATTTTCTTCTTCATTTTTCGGTTGGAGAACGTGGAAAAGATTGGGGCGGGGCAATCGGTTGGAAAAACTTGCCCCGCCCCGGTTTAGACAAAACAGAGCTGAAACGTTTTGCCTTCAAATTATAGGGTTCAGCGATAGAGCATCAGAGTGCCCCAGCCGAGCTGGTCGTATGCGCCGGAATTGTTGCCGTAGCGGTTTTCGGGCTCGCCCACACCGCCTTCAGGACGCGCCTTGTCGGCCGCCATCTTGACGTAGCGGTAGCCGTCGCCGAAGCCCTTCTCACGCTGGTAGTGGTTGAGATAGATTTCGAAGCAAGGACGGAGAGCTCCGCGATTGTCGTCGTCGGCGAAAGTGGTCTGCACCCAACCGTGGTCGTGAGGGCGTCCGCCATTGCAGGCGCAGTCGATGCAGTAGTTGTAGGTAGCGAAGGGGATTTTATCGGCGCTCACGAGCCAGAGTCCGGTGGCGTTGTTGCGGTCGGTGCCCTGACGCAGGTTGGTGAGGGCGACGTATTCAGCCATCTTCATCAGAGCGTTGTCGTTGGCGGCGAAGAAATCGAGGTCGGGAATCTCGGGGTTGAGCTTGAAGAGCGTGTAGCTCATCTGTGCGAGGTTGGAAGCTACAGCACACGACATCATGGCATGGCCCTGGTCGCGGCCGCTTTCCTGGTTCTGGCCGATGGTTTCTCCCGAGCCGAGCGGATCGGCATGGAAACCGGGAACAAGCTTTTTGATGCTGCCGTTGCCCACGCCGCGATGGAAGTAGTTGACCACGTAGTTGACCATGTCGTTGTTCTCGCAGAGAATGCCGATGGCCAGATAAGAGGAGAGCGATACGAGGTCCCAGTTGCTCCAATAGTGCTCGTCGCACTGGCCGTGATGGCGGCGGAGGAAGTCGAGGTTACGCTCGGCCCAGACATCGAGCATCCACTGCTTGAAGGTGGCGAAATCCTGGGCGCTCCAGCCGGAATAGTCGCGCAGAATCTCGGCGGCGTTGGCGAAAGTGAAGCCCTGAGCGCCGGCACAGAGGCTCTGGTCGGAAGAACCGGTTACCTGCTTACAGGTGGCAGCCCACTCGTTGAGGATACGCACGGCGGCGTCGGCATATGCGGCCTGGTCGGTGAGTTTCCAGAGCAGGGCCATCTGCCAGGCGGAACCGGCGTCCTCAAAGGCACGACGGTAGTTTTCGGGGGTACCGCTGCCGCGATATACGATTTCCACGGGCTGTGGAGTGTAGTTTACGTTGACGCGCGAGCTGTTGGAAAGGTTGGTGAACTCGGTCTTTACCTCGGCCGGGCAGTCGGGCGATGCAAGGAGGGCTTTGACGCGGTCGAAGTCGGCCTTGTCGTACATGGCGCAGGGGTGACTGTAGGTGTAGACGCCCTCCACGTTCTTGTTCTTCTCGTTGGGGGTGAGATCCACCTCGCCGTATTCGTTTTCCTGACACGAAGTGGCGGCAAACGAGATGAGAACAAACAGAGATAATGCTATTTTATGAAGTTTCATCGCTATTTTATTGTGGTTTCTTTCGGGATTTCCCCGCCCGGACTCTTACCGGGCGGGGCATCCCGGGATAAGAACTTTTCAGTGAGTAATCACGTAGGTCTCCGGTTATTTCTTCACCTCGTAGGTGAGATGGTCGACGTTGGTGATATAGTCGCGGAGGTCGTCGAGACTCTTGAAAGTCTGAATCCAGTAGACTTTATAGGTCAGCGAGTTGCCGGAAGCACCCACGATGTCGGCATATTTCACGCTCAGAGTGGGGAAGGTTGCCACGGCTGTGGTCGGGAGCTTGCCACCCGTCTGCCATCCCTGCTCTGTGAAGTCGTAGATGAAGACGTGGGAGCCATCGGAGCAAAGGTAGTCGTGGAGCCACTTGTTGTTGGTGCCGTTAAGACCGCCCTTGAAAGTTTTGCCGTCGCAGGTGGCGTTGTTGGCGTCGACGGTGATGTTTCGACCGGTAACACCTGGCATATCGCGCACGTCGTCCATCTTGAAGGCGAGGATGGGATATTCGCCGGCATGGAAGTAGGCGGCAGGCTCGTAGCACTTGAAGTCCTGACGGAGTTTGCTTGTGCCGGTGGCCTCGATTGAAATATATCCGTCGTGCCATGTGGTGCGGCTCATGTTGGCAGTGTTGTCGGCCCAGCTGAAGTGGTCGGGATTGTGGAAGAGCTCGCGGTGGAGACCGGCAGGCATCGAGAGTGTGATTTCATCGCTCTGGCCCGACTCGGGGCAGATGGCGCGGATTGTCACGTCGCCGAACACGCCCTTGGTGTTGAAGGTGACTTTGCCTCCATCTACGGTGGCGATGGATTCGTCGCTCGACTCCCAGCGGAGCATCGATACGGTCGACGCAGCCGGAACGGTGGTGAAGTCGATTGTCAGACCGCGTTCGTTGATGGCGCAGAGATATCCGCTGCTCTTATCGAAGGTGCGCGAGAGCGATACGCTTTCGGGCGGAACGACCTTGTTGACGTAAATTACTTTCGAAGCGCTTACGCCGGAACCGTCGAGAGTAGTGGCGGTGATGGTGACGGCGCTCTGGAGAGGTTCGGTGTTCACGCCGGTGACTACGCCCTTGGCGTCGACGGTGGCGACGGACTCGTCGGAGCTCGTCCACTTCACGGTGCGGTAGGTGGCGTTGGAGGGGAGAATGGAAGCAGAGAGCTGGAGCTGGTCGCCAACGAACAGTTCGTCGGACTCCGACGAGATTACAATCTGCTGAGCAGGCACTACGGTCTCGCTTACCACCACCTTGATAGAGGCGTTGATAGAGGAGCCGGAGCGTGCCGGATCGGGAGTTATGGAGATTACTGCGAAGCCGAAACCGGAACCGCTGACGGCGGTAATCTTACCGTTGGCGTCGACCTTCACATTCTCGGGGCTGGAGGAATTCCAGAGCACGTCGTGGAAGGTGACGTTGTCGGGCTGGAGCGAGCCCTTGAGCTGATACGACTGACCCACAATCATCGGGAGAGCCTCAGTTCCGGTCTCGTCGGTATATACGAGCTGGCTTGCCTCCTCGGGCAGAGTGAGCTGCACGGCCGAAGGATAAATTGCTTCGGTAAGCAGCGTGGTGTCATCGTCGTCGGAGCAGGCTGTGAGCGAGGCGGCTACCGCCACCACGGCCATCGAAGCCATATATTTATAGAAATTCATGATTCAGATGATATATGCGATTTGGAAAAACTTGAAAATTAGTTCACCCGGTGCTTACCAGCCGGGATTCTGGCCGAGCTGAGGATTGAGCTGGAGCTGGTCGCTCGGGAGCGGGCAGAGGTAGAGTTTCGAGGAGGTCTTCCAGGCGCTGCGGTCGGTATAGAGGATGATGCGGCCCTCGGCATCGAGCGGGTGGCCGTGGTTGGCCCAGTTGGTCTCATACCATGTTCCGGTGATGTGGATGCCGGTGAGGTCCTGACTCATCTCCTGCGGAGCGGTGGCCCAGCGCTTGAGGTCGTCGAGGCGGAAACCTTCCATGAAGAGCTCCACGGTGCGCTCGCGGCGGATTTCTTCGCGCATGCTCAGGCCGTTGGTGCTTACGAGGCTGTTAGTGAGGTCGGGCATCGTTTTATTCACGCGCTTGCGCACTTCGTTGAGCCACTTGAGGTCGGGGTCGTCGATGCGGTTGTTGAGCTCGAACATGGCCTCTGTGTAGTTGAGGTAGACTTCGGCCAGACGGAGCACGGGGAAGTCGTAGCTCTCGAAGTAGTCCTCCACATGGCGCTCGGATGCCCATTTCCAGAGCAGATAGCCGGTGGAGCTGGCGGGAGCGCCGGCCACCTTGCATTTTTCGTAGTCGTCGTCGTTCCACTTGGTGCGCCATGTGCCGTCGTTGTCGAAGTAGCGCTGGTCGGGAGCCAGAAGAGTGGTGATCATGCGGTTGTCGCGGTTGGTGTACTCGGAGTTCTTGCCGGCATAGCCCTGGAACTGCGGATTGCGCGAGCCGTTCATACTGATGGGCAGCCCGTTCTGACAGAGATACATGTCGGCCAACTTGCTGGTGGGAGCGAAGTTGAGCGATGTGGTGATGGCATGGGTGATGTTGCGGCCGGTCTTGTCGCCCATACGATGACGGCGTGCGAGAATCGTCTCCTTGTTGGCGCTCTTCTGCAGTCCGGCGGGGTTGCACTGCTCGTCCTCGAGGATGAAGAGGTAGCGGTAGCTCTGGATGCCGAGAGTGTTGTCGTAGAAGAGCTTGTAGTGGTTGGCGGTAATCACGCGCTTGGCGGCGTCAGCGGCAGTCTTGAGCAGCGAGGCGGCGCGGGGATTGGTCGAAGTGGCGTTGGGGCCGTCGGTGTGGAACTTCTGCCATGTGCCTTCGTAGAGGGCGACGCGGCTGAGCATCGCGCGAGCAGCGTCCTTGCAGAGGCGCCCTTCGGCGGTGGGGATGTCAGGGAGGCCGCCTTCGGCCTCGATGAGGTCCTGAATGCACTGGTCGATAACAGCGCCGCGGTCGTCGCGCGGGCCGTAGAGCTTATCGGAGTCGATGTCGATAGGCTCGGTGAGCAGAGCCACGTTGCCGTAGAGCTGCACGAGGTTGAAATAGCAGTAGGCGCGGAAGAATTTGGCCTCGGCCACAGGCACGCGGATGGCAGCCTGGTCGCCGAAACCGGCGGCGTTCTTGAGCAGGAGATTGCAGTAGTAGATATTCTTGTAGTTTCCGGTGTAGTTTGCGTCGGAAACGGGCACGGTGTTGGTGCCCTGGCTCCATGCGTTCACCGTCTTGGTTGCCAGAAGGTCGGAGCGGTAGTCGCTGTGGACAGCTTCGGGACTGTTGTCGAACCAGCGGCCGTGGTCCTCGAGGAAACCGTAGTACTGGTTGGCGAAGAGCTGGAAGTTCTCAGCCTTGTTCCATACCATGTTGTCGGCCATTTCAGCCTTGGGCTCGAGATCCATGCACGAGGGGAGCATGAGGCCCATGGCGGCGAGCAGACAGCCTGCGGTGATATATTGTTTTAATTTCATTGCTGATATGAGATTTTACGGTTTAGAAAGTAAGGTTCAGACCGAAGGTCCAGTTGCGGGTGAAGGGATAACGGCCCAGGCCGCCGGCATCGCGTTTGGCTTCGGGATCCCACCCGTCTTTCAGTTTTGTAGTCTCCCAGATATCCTCGCCGGTGATGTATACGCGTGCATTGGAGAGACATTTGGTGGCCTTCATCCATTTGGCAGGGAAGGTGTAGCCTACTGTAAGGTTCTTCAGGCGCAGGTAGCGGCCATCTTGAGCGGTGAGCGACGAAGCCTGATAGTTGTACTGGTTCACGGCGTTGTCCATGATGTAGGGAGCATAGTAGGCGTCGGGGTTGTCGGGAGTCCAGGTGTTGCCCACCGATGCGTTGGAGGTATTGGTGTACCATCCGCGCAGAGGCACGGTGAAGTTGTCCTGGTTGCGGTAGATGAAGCGGTTGGCCGCTCCCTGGAACACCACGTTGACGTCGATGCCCTTCCAGTTCACACCGAAGTTGAAGGAGTAGGAGAACTCGGGGGTGTCGCTGCCGAGGAAAATATAGTCTTTCTCGTCGAGCACACCGTCGCCGTTTTCATCGCAGTACATGTTGTCGCCAACACGGAGGTTCTGCGGAAGGCCGATGCCGTTGTTGGGGAAGTATTTCTCCACATAGGCATTGAGCTGCTCCTCGTTCTGAATCTTGCCGGCGTAGCGAAGACCGAAGATGGAATTGAGGGGATATCCCTGCATGGTGGAGGTGTAGCCGCTCTTGAGCACAGTGGTGCCTCCGAAGTCGATGAGCTTGTTGCGGGCGAAGGTAATCGTGCCGCCTACGTGGTAGCCCCAGTCGTGGATGCGGCCGTTGTAGGTCAACTGGCCGTCGAAGCCCCAGTCCTTGAATTTGCCGGCGTTGGCCGAAGGAGCCTTGTCGCCGAGCAGGGCCGGGAAGGAGATGTTGACGAGCATGTTGTCGTTGCGCTTCTCGAAGTAGTCGATCGCACCGGTGATGGCTCCGTTGAGGAATCCGAAATCAAGACCGACGTTGATGTTCTTGATACGCTCCCACGAGCGGCTGTTGGATGCGAAGGTGCCGTTGGTGGTGATGGTGGAGAGCAGATCGCTGCCGATGTAGGCACCCTTGTTGCTCACGAGCTGGTAGAGCTGGTAGCCGTCGTAGTAGGAGATGCCGCTCTGGTTGCCCATCTCGGCGTAGCTGGCACGGAGCTTGAGGTTGCTGAGCCAGCGCACGTTGCGCAGGAAAGCTTCCTGATTGATGCGCCATGCCGCCGATACGCCCCAGAAGAATTCCCAGCGCTTGTCGCTCTGGAATTTCGAAGAACCGTCGTAGCGGCCGTTGAACTCCAGGAGATAGCGGCTGTCGAAGGCGTAGTTCACGCGGAAGAAGTAGCTGAGGTTGGAGAACTGCCAGCGGTTGCCGAGGTTGCCTTTGTTGCCCTCGAAGTTGTTGATGGATACTTCGCCGGTACCGTTGGGGATTTCGATGCCCTGCATGTTGTCCTTCACGTTCACGCCGAAGCCGCGGTAGTCCTTGAACTCATACTGCACGCCGACGGTGGCCGAGAGGTCGTGCTTGTCGGCGAAGATGTGGTGGCCGTGGAGATAGCCGGTGGCCGAATAGAAGTCGGTGCGGCTGTTGGTGGCGTAGTAGTAGGGGAAGCCGTCCTTACCGGTGTTGCTCCCCATGGGGGTGTCGTTGTAGGAGTAGTACTGGATTTCGTTGCGCTCCAGATTGCGCCATGCGGATGTGGTGTTGTAACCGAGGTTCACGTTGGCGTCGAGCCAGGGGAGAATGTCGACCGCAAGGGTCTCGCTGAGGTTGAAAGCCGATACGGTGAGCTTGTTGTCGCCGCCCTCTTCCACGCGGGCCACAGGCGAGCTCCAGTCGCCCCAGATGTAAGGCTTGCCGCTCTGTGAGCGCAGTGGCAGACCGGGCATAGGAATGGAAGCCGTAAGAGCCGAGCCGATCATAGTGGGAGCAACCTGCTCCTGACGGTTGTAGGCCACCATCGATTCGAGGCGCACGCGCTTGGAGAACTGATACTGATTGTTGAAACGGATGTTGTAGCGCTGGTTGTTGTTGTGGCCCATCTTGAGGGTGGAACCATCATACATGTAGCCCAGCGAGATGCGATATTTGTTTTTCTCGCTGCCGCCGGAAACGGCCAGATTATGCTCGGTCGACCATGCGTCGCCGAAGAGCGAGTTGATCCAGTCGACAGAGTCGTCGAACACGAAGTCGCTGACGTCGGTGAAGCCTGCGCCGCCCCATGGGTTGGCCGAGGTGCCGTCGGGATTCTTGGCCGAGATTACGTCGAAGTAGTGGCCTTTGTACTTTTTGAGCATCTGGGCGTACATGAGCCAGTTGGCATCCTGGTTGTTGGGGTTGTTGACGTTGCCGGCGATAATCATGTCGGCCCATTCGTCGGCTGTCATGGCCTTGGCCATCATGCCCGGATGGCGCAGAGTGGCTGAACCGCTGTACTCGACCTTTACCTTGCCTTCCTGGCCCTTCTTGGTGGTGATGAGCACCACGCCGCCGGCAGCGCGCGAACCATAGATGGCGGCGGCACCGTCCTTGAGGAAGTTGATGGTCTCGATATCGTTGGCGTTGATTAGACGCAGGTCGCTGACGCTTTCAGAAGCAACGCCGTCGATGATGATAAGCGGTTCGGTGGAGTTGATCGAGGAAGCACCGCGCAGGTTCATGCTCCAGCTCTCGTCGCCCGGAGCGGAGGAAGAACGGGTGATGTTCACACCGGCCACCTGACCCTGAAGAGCCTGGAGGGGAGAGGAGAGATTGCCCTTCTCCTTGAAAGCCTTTGCGTCGACAACGGTCACGGCGCCAGAAAGAGATTCCTTCTTGGCGGTGCCGTAGCCGACGACCACAACCTCGTCGAGCATGGCCGAATCCTCGTCGAGCACAATATTCATGGCCGTCGGCTCGGCCTTGAGGTCCTTACCTTTATAACCGACATACGAGATGGCGAGCGTGGAGCCCACAGGGGCTTTCAGCGAGAAATTGCCGTCGATGTCGGTTGCGCATGCGTTGGCAGTGCCTTTCACAGCCACCGTGGCGCCGATCAGGGGCTCGCCCTGCGCATCGGTCACCGTACCGGTGATAGTGGCGGCGTTGGCCGTCGTTGCCGAAGCCTGGGCATAGGCCCGCTGAGGCAAACCCACTGTCAGAACTGCCGCCGCGAAGATTCCGCACACGAGGGCTGCCCGTGTCGAAACCGTGAGAAATCTCTTTCGCATAAGTGATTCTTTTTGGAATTAGATATTTAGGTTAAATTTATTCGTAACATTCAATGCCGCCGGGCTTACATTGCTTCAGGCAATTGCGTCGATATAGGCCCTGACGTCGCGACGCCCGAGGCGCAGGTGGTTTTCCACGGTGCGTGTCGAGAGATTCAGCTTTTCGGCGATTTCATCGATTGCCAGTTCGTCAAAGCGCGTCATACAATAAATGATACGGCGCTGCGGTGGCAGGCACTCAACCCGCTGCCGTTCCCGACGCGCTATATCTGCCGCCGAGATGGCCGATTCGAGGTCGTCGGCGAAAATGTCGGCTCCACTGAGCATTTCGGCATGTACGCCCGCTGCAATATAATGATGGCGGAGATGGTCGTTCACCAGATTGCGGGCCACGGTGAAGAGAAATGCCTTCAGCGTTTCGCCACAGAGCGGCTGGGTGTAGGTGAGCGCCTTCATCCATACGTCCTGCGTGAGGTTCTCGACCTCGGCGCGGTCGGCGATGCGACGCGAGATAAAAGCTTCGATAATTCGGTTGAATTGTCCGTATGCCTCGGCTACGAGGGCGCTGTTGGCTGCGGATACGGTCTGGTTTTCCATGGTGAATTGCAGGTGATGTTTACTCCCCGGTCTGATGGGGCGAAATCTTTGTTCACCGGCAAAATTAGACCCAATTCATGGCCTTGACAAACATTTTCAGCCGCTTTATATCCCGCTTCTTGCATTAAGACAGATGTACGAATAAACCATTGCGATTTAAGGATTTAAGAAATTGAGACTGATGGTATCATAAATTTTTGAAACTCGGCCGGAAGGCCGGTTTCTGTATTCACCCTATTTTTTCAGCGACTTCAGATAGTCGGCCGGGGTGATGCCCGTAAGGTTTTTGAAATGCCGGAAGAATGATGCGCGCGAGGAAAAACCACACATCTGGCTCATGGCCGTAAGCGTATAGCGCGATGTGTCGAGTTCGCCGACGAGACGTTTGAATTCGGCCACACGGTATTCGTTTACGTAGTCGTAATAATTCTTGTGGAGATACTGATTGAAGAGAAATGAAAGGGCGTGAGCGCTCGAGCCGATCATGGCGGCAAGATCGCCGCTCTTCAGGTCGGGATTGGTGAAAGGCCGTTCGGACTTCATGAGCCCCTCGAGTTTGCGGTGGAGGCGTCGGCACTCTTCCTCGCTGAGTCGGGTGGTGCGATAGCGTTTCAATTCCACTTCGCGCGCCTTGCGGTCGGCCTCTTCGAGCAGTTCCGACTCGCGCTCCTGCATGGCCGAGGCCTCGCGGCGGTGGCGGCGATGGAGAAGATAGAAGTAGACGGCCGTGCCACCGGCGGCAAGCAGGCAAAGGAACATAATCACAGCAAGCAGATTGACCGACGGCCGGATGCGGATATCATATCCGGTCTCGCTGGTGGGATCGCCGGCATGGCGGATCCGGAAGCGGTATTTGCCCGGAGGAAGATCGTAGTAGGAGATACGCCCGTGGCCGGTTTTCATCGTCCAGGAGTCGTCGTAGCCGTCGAGCATATACTCAACCATCTGGTCCTCAGGCTGGATATAATCGAAATTGGCATGCCAGAGCGTCAGATTGTTCTCGTTGCTGTCGAACTCGATGGAGAGCAGGCGGCGCCCGCGGTGGAGCCGGCTGAACACACTCCGGCCGTTGGAAGCTATCTCCGTAAGCTCAGGCAGGCTCTTGAGCGACGCCTCGCCGCGCAGGCGGTTGAGATCGAGGCGCACCAGCCCCTGGTTGTTGCCGAACCAAAGGTCGCCGTTCTCCCCTTTCACCGGATTGCAGAAAGTGAATACATTACTCGGCAGTCCGTCCGACAGGCTGAAGTAGCGGAGCGTTTCCTGGCCGTCGAATTGCATCAGCCCCATCTCCGAACCGATCCACAGCATCCCGTCGGCATCTTCGCTGATAAAAGTGGCCGCGCGGTTGGTGGCCGCGGAAATCCCCTGCAGGGGCGCGAATTCCGTAAGCTGAAGATTGCTGCGGCATATGTCGCCGCGGTCGGGAAGAAAATAGAGATTATGATTGCGGTCCTCGAAAATATCACGGATTTTCTGCTTGTTGACGAATCCCTGCGGAAAACCGTCGGTTCGGATCATGGATCCGTCCCAGATGGCGAGACCTGTTTCGGTACAGATCCAGCCCCGATCGGTCGAATCGAAGAAGATTTCATAAATATTGCCTTGCGGCAGATGGGAATTCCTGTGGGTAAAGCATTTTGTCGATCTCAGGTCGCCTGAGGCATCGAGCCGGTAAAGTCCGCGCGATGTGCCGATCCATAGGTTGTCCGACCGGTCGGAAGCAATGACAAATACGCTCTCCCGACTATCGAAACCGGCCCCTGGAACGAACGGTTCGAGCCTGCGGGACGACGGGTCGAACGTATACATCCCTCCGTTGTAAGTGCCTATATAGTAGCGTCCGCGCCATTTGCGAACGCAGAAAATGATATTCGACCTAATCTGCGGACTTTTGAATTCCATCATCTCGCGAGTCGAACCATCGACGTAGTAGAGGCCCTCGCGCGTGCCGATAAGCTTAACCGCTCCATCGACGGCCACAGCTCTCACAGCCCTGTAGAGGGTGGAGAATCCGCCGCCTGGCAGAGAATAGACTTCGAAAATCCGGCGTGTATAGGGGGTATAGTCTGCGCCATCCTGATAATATCCCACCCAAAGCAATCTCTTTTCGTCGACCAACACGGAATAAACTGAATTGGAGCGCAGGGCAAAATCCGGCGAAGCACCCACCTCATAATGGCGCAGAATATTGCCATCGGGGCTGCAGACAAAAACGCCGGTACCGTCGGTGGCGGCCACGAGAGTGCCGTCTACGGCAGTGAATCCCGTGACGATGTCGTTACCCACCTCTATCGGCTCCAGGAAGCGCTCTCCGCGCATGAGAAAAGGTCTGACTCCACCTCCGTGGGTAGCCACGAATATAGTGTCGCCTATCGACGTTACGGCCGTGGGGGTATAGGGGCCATGGCTTACGAAGGAATTAAAATGGCGCTGCGAGGCATCAAAGCGGTTGAGGCCACGCGGCGACGCCACCCAAAGATTGCCTGCAGGGGTGAGATGCATAGCCGTCAGCGAGTTGGCGTTCGACATTACGTCGGGGTCGAGAAGGAAGCGGCTGAGCTTACGGCTGTTGACATCGAGAATGAACATTCCGGCATCGGTGGCGACATACAATGTATCTCCCTTGCAGGCAAGGGCGTTGACCGACATATTAATTTTGTCGGGAAATACCGGCACCATATCCTGCATCGTCGACGAGACTACGAAAAGCCCGGCCGCGTTACCCATGAAAATTTCGTGCCGCGGCCCTTCGGCAATGGCCTTCACACGCTTGGCGTTAAGATTCTCGCCCGGGATGGGAAAACTTCGGATATTGTTGCCGTCGAAACGGTCGAGGCCGAGACCAGTGCCGAGCCATACGTAACCGCGGGAATCCTTGAAGATGCTGTTTACAACCAGATCGCTCAACCCGCTGTTGCTGTCGAGATGACGAAATTCACCTCTGCCGCCCAAAGCGTGGACAGCCGGAACAGTAAGAAGCAATATCAGGACAAAAATACGGACGAGTCTCAGTCCCTTCATAATCAGCATAATCGCGGGTCAAGGCAAAAGACGCCGGCAGATGAATTTCATGGTTGTAATGCCAAAGTTATCCAAATCTGCGTTTTTTTCAAATTTTTGTCGATTATTTAACATAGCTGTAGCCGTTATCGCTACCCGTTCATTTGGCCGTAAGTGTGGCGCCGTCGGGGAGCGAGGGGCTGCACGTATAGCCGCCTGACGCATCGCGCTCCACGAGTATCTCGACCGGCACAGGAGATTGCAGGGTGAATTCAGGCGTCTCAAGACGCGTTCCAGCAAGAAACCACCGGTTGGCCGAGGCCATTGCCGTAGAACCGCTCATACGCAGCCCGGCCGCTTCGAGAGTGGCTTCCGGAGTGTCGGTATTGACCATCAGATATTCCGCTCCGCCTTTTTCTTTGACGAGCAAGGCCACATGGCTTCCATCCATATCTGCCTTCACAGCAGGATAATCAACAGAGGCGATGCGCGAAGGGGAATGGCTTGCCGACGGCTCGAAAACGGCCACAAACGGCCGGTTCCATGCCTCGCCCCGCTGACGCGCCACATAGGTAAGCGTAGGCGTAGCCTTAATGTCGTAAGGCATGTCAGGTATTCTGCTGAGTCCTTCGGTCATGGGGCTTAACGCCGAGAATACGGTGCGTTCGGGCGCTCCGGCCATCCACATGCGCATCTCTACCTGCGTGGAATCCGGGCGGTCGACAGTGAAGGTAGCACGCACGGGACTTTCGGTCGTGGCGGCCCGCTTGTCGAAAAGATAGGAGTAGGCTCCGAGATGGGCTCCGGCAAAAGCGAGTTCCTGAGTAGGCAGCAGCCCGAGAGAGCTGCCGTCGGGGGCGGACATCTCCATCCGCTGGCCCATATTATGGTAAAAATAGTCGTGGAACTTGTCGCGGCCGTTGCGTCGGCGCGAGCGGAAAATGTCTACATAGAAGCCTGTGGAATCCGACGTTGCCACGATGGCGTTCATGCGCCGCTGGTCGGAAGTGGTTTCCGGTTCAAGGAAATAGAGGTCGCTGTAGGTAAACGGTACGGCATTTCCGATACTCTCCGAGCCCGACGCAGGATATAGTCCGCGCACCTCGAAAGGATGGTTGCTCTTCATAACAGGATAGGACGACACGCCGTCGACGCAGACCGTATTATGAGCCGGGAACTGACTGTAGTATTCATGGTAGTCGATACCGGAATATAGCGTCTGCCCTATTCCTCCGTCGGGTGCGAGACGCAATCCATGGCCGTAGAGCTCCATACTGATACCGTTGGCGTGCATATGGTTGCCTTCACTGCCGTTGAGCGCAATCATGAGCGAATGGTCGGGGTGCATTCCCGTGCGCTGAACCAGCCAGGAGGCGTTGGGAGCATAGAATGTCGAGGTAACGTATGGAGAGAGATTGTCGGCCTTCACATCGGCGAGCATCTTCTCGAAGCGTCGCATCATGTCTGACTTTCCGAAGCGCTCTGCATTGCGCACCAGACGCTCGTAAATCTGCGGCTTTATACGGTCGGGGTGCGTGTCGCCGAAAGCAATCGTGCGTGCGTCGGGCATCATGTATTGCGGATATGCCTCGGCAGCCTTGGCTATAACCGGCAGCTCCTCAACGAGGTCAATGCCCAGTTCTCGCCCAACGATGTCGGCCAGATCAGTAAAATCGTTGAGTACGACCATCGAATATCCGGCACACTCGGCCCATATGCCAGTGGCGGGGTCGTAGCCGTAGGCGGCGAGTTTCGGAAGGCTCCACTGACGTATGGAGCTATCGTTCATCACCTTCCGGATATAATGTTCGCGGCCCTTGCCGTCGGCGTAGGTGCTGTCGGGGTTAAGCAGAAGCGCTACTTTCAGTATGTAGCGAGCCTGCATGAAGTTCCAGTTGTTGTGGGGAACGCCGTTGGCCTCGATTTGGTCGGCCCATTTCTTGAAAGCGTCCTCGTAGACGGGAATCTTATCCCCATAGTTTTCAGCAAGAAACGGTTTTAGAATGGTATAGATGCCGACCATTTTGTCGAGGGCGTCCTCGTGGATAACCTCGAACGACTGGAGGCCGACAAGCGTCTGCTGGTGTCCATGGTTGAGGTCGTAAGGCTCCTTTTTATAGTAGATGCCGGTCATATAGGTGTCGAACACCCGGGCGGCCGCATCGGCGAATTTCCGCTCGCCGGTGGCATCCCAGACTCTGGCGGCAGTTTCGGCCAGACCGCCTATCTCGTTGTTGACCGAGCCTATGATGCACCCTGTGGCCGAAATCGGCGCCCATTCCATAGGCTTGCCGGGGAGCGAATTGTTGGCGAGATATAGACCGCGCGGGTCGTCGCTCCCGTAGGAGGTAAGGTCGGCCAGCCGCGGACGGGCATAGGATGTGCCGTGGCTGCGGGCACCGTTGAGCATCACTGTAGGTGCGGGAGCAGCATCTGCCGTATCGACGCCCGCATAAAATTCACCCTTGATGAATTCCTGCGATGCGCGCGTGCGCCAGTGCATCATAAGGCGCGACTCAAGCCAGTTGGGACCGCTGTCGACAAGCGCCTCAACCTTCGCGCGCCATCCGGCTATCTCCTGCGGGGTATAGGCGCTCTTTGTGGTGGACGACTCGGTTTTCTGACTCTTTTTGCGTGGCGAGGCCGACATGGCGGCGGGGAACCCGATGCCTACGGCCATAGCAAGCGCCACTACTGCTGATACGAGTTTAGTTTTCATACCCATAAATACGCTTCCGTGGGCTGCTTCACTCAACAGCCCGTTGCCCCCCACATTGCTAAATATAATTTTGATAAAATGGCTATCTAATAGTAGGGATGCACCCTGGTGCATCCGAATATCAGCAAGTTAGGCTTCTGAGACAAGCGGATGCACCAGGGTGCATCCCTACGAGCTATCGCCCTGATATTCAGACAATCTGTGTCGCCAGCATATATCTTACCAAAATTTTAGGCCTCGCCGAAAACAACGGAATCGACGAGGCCAAGCCTTATAAAAATTGACGGGGCTTTCAGATTTTATGCCGTACGGTCTGCGGGCGGCCGGAGGGAATCAGCGCAGACGGATTTTCTTGCCGGGCTTAAGCTTCGATTTGGTAGTGAGGCCATTAAGCTTGCAGAGCTGGCGAACGGTGATACCATTGCGCGAGGCTATGCGGCTGAGCGTATCGCCACGGCGCACGGTGTAGTTGCGCGGACGGTTCGACACCGAGATGCCGGAGGCGTCGCTGCGGGCCGGACGGCTGGCCAGATACTGTTTGGCGTACTCCTGGTTGGCGGCGGGGTCGAAATTACGCGGACGCTTATAGGTCTGCTTGTCGAATGTATATGTGTCGGTGTGAACAGTCTGGTTGGCGAAATCGAAAATCGCGGCAGGATTGATCGGATATCCCATGAAACGGGTCTCGAAATGGAGATGTGAACCGAAGCTGCGGCCGGTATTTCCGCCAAGGGCTATGGGCTCGCCGACCTTGACGTCCTGGTCGTCTTTTACGAGGAATTTCGAAAGGTGGCCGTAGACGGTCTCAAGGCCGTTGGGATGACGGAGAATCACATAATATCCGTAGCCCTTGCGCTCGAAGTTGGTGAGACGCACGCGGCCGCTGAAAGCAGCGTAAACGGTATCGCCGGTCTGCAGCTTGAGGTCGATGCCCTTGTGCTCGCGGCGGAAGCGCGGACGATAGCCATAGGGCGATGTTACGTAGCCGGGACAAGGCATTGCGAACTCGCTTACGTCGATTACCTTGGTGTCGGGCACGGTCATACCTGTGTAGGCGTTGACGCGCTTGCTTTCCCAACCCTCGGTATAGATGTCGAGTTCGGGCTCGGCCTCATCCTTGAAAAGGTTGTCGAGGAAAGCCTGTGTATCCTTGCTTGAAATCTGGTTGCCTATGTTTTCCTGGCGGGCGATAAGATCGAGATGTTCCGATTTATGTGCGTTCGGCACGCGATATGTCTGTGCTACTGCCGAAGCTGCGGAGATTATGGCGAATGCGAAAACTGATATTGTCTTTATTGTGTTCTGAAGCATGAGTGGGGAGAGTATCTTTTTAAGCGTCTTTTTCAGGGAGTTCGTCGGTTGCGTAGATTGCAGAAATAGAAACAGGGAGATAGTCGAAAACTTCGGAGGGCGCGAAGAAACGCGCTACTTCGACAGCGGCGTTCTCCGGGGTATCGGAGGCATGAACGATGTTCATCTGGCCGCTCATGCCGAAATCGCCGCGGATGGTGCCGGGCTCGGCCTTACGCGAGTTTGTCACACCGGTCATTGCGCGGACCACGCTGACGGCGTCTACACCGCGGAGTGCGAGAACAACCACAGGGGTAACGGTCATCGAAGCGACAAGCGAGGGGAAAAACGGGCGATCGACGAGATGCGCATAGTGCTCGCGGAGAATCTTTTCATCGAGCTGCATCATTTTCATACCGGCAATTACCAGACCTTTCTGCTCGAAGCGCGCCACAACAGCGCCGCAGAGGCCTCGCTGAATGCCCGAGGGCTTCACTATCACAAGGGTTGTTTCCATGAGTATCTTTTAATTACTTCTTGCGGGCCCGGTACTCTCCATCAGGCGGGAAGCATCCGGCGCGCTGCACTGCTTATTCGGCGATAATTTTACAGGAATCACCTGATTATCAACGGCGTATATCAATCAAAACGACGTTGCCGTTTTTCATTTCCCCCAAAGGTACAAAATTCCACGGTCGAATCGAAACTTTCTGCACATTAATTTTCTATAATTTGTATTGCAGAAGTTTGAAATAACACCATAACATATTAGAAATCAGAAATATCTGCACGCATCGGATTTTCAACATCCTGCGCGCCGATATGCAATAGTGTGCAGCCCACACGAAATGTGCAAGGCGGTGTGCGGGAATCCGGGGATTCCGACACACCGCCTTGTGAAAAGATTTTTCCTGGGAGTATTACCAAATTACAACCTGGTCTTCGGGAGCGCGGTAGAGTTTGTTACCCTCCTTGATGCCAAAGGCGTTGAAGAAGGGAACGATGTTGCGCAGGGAAACGTTCACGCGGTTCTCGGCCAGAGAGTGAACGTCGCCGATAGTGAGGTTGCGCTTCTCTTCGTCGCGGATATTGGTTGCCCAGATATTCGCATAATTGAGATAGAAGGCCTGCTCGGGAGTGAAACCGTCGATTTTAGCCTCTTCCGACTCGATGTCGACGCCTTTTTTCTTCTGAGCGTCGAGGAAGGCGGTGCGGCTGATACGCAGGCCGCCCTGGTCGGCGATATTCTCACCCATAGTGTAGGTGCCGTTGGCCATGAGGCCGGGAAGAATTTCGACGGCGTCGAACTGGGCACCGAGTTTCTTGGTCAGAGCCTCGAAAGCCTCGGTATCCTCCGGAGTCCACCAGTCGGTCATATTGCCTTTTGCATCGAAGTTGCGGCCCTGGTCGTCGAATCCGTGAGTCATTTCGTGGCCGATAACCACGCCGATGCCGCCGTAGTTCTCGGCGTCGGAAGCCTCGGGATCGAAGAAAGGATTCTGCAGGATCGCGGCGGGAAACACGATTTCATTTGCCAGCGGATTGTAGTAGGCGTTGACGGTCTGGGGAGTCATGCCCCATTCGGTCTTGTCGACGGGCTTGCCCCACTTGGAGAGCTCCTCCTTCTGGTGCCACATGCCGGCGTTGTGAACGTTCTCATAATAGCTCTTGGCAGGATCGATTTCCATTGCGGAGTAGTCCTTCCACTTGTCGGGATAGCCGATTTTCACGGTGAAGTTGTTGAGCTTCTCGATAGCGCGGAGCTTGGTTTCATCGGTCATCCAGGGGAGATTGATGATGTGCTTGCCGAGCGACACCTTAAGGTTGCCCACAAGGTCGAGCATCTTCTGCTTGGAGGTTTCGGGGAAGTGCTTCTCTACATAGAGGCGGCCGATAGCCTCGCCCATATAGCTGTCGGGCACACCGAGAGCGCGCTTCCAGCGCGGACGCTGCTGCTGCACACCCGAGCGTACTTTGGCAAACTCAAACGAAGTGTCGGTGAACTTGTCGCTCAGATAGGGAGCTGCCTGGGCCACATATTTCCAGAGGTAGTAGTCCTTGATCTCGCGGTCGGACAGGGTGGCAAGCAGATTGTCGGCCTGCTTCATTCCCTTGGGCTCGGTGAGGATGAACTGCTGGGGAGTCTCGATGTCCATGGTCTCGACGAAGAAGCGGTCCCACTGGATATGCGGGTAGTCGGCCTTGAGCTGGTCGAGCGTGCGGGGATTGTACATGGCGGGGATATTGCGGCTCTCCTCGCGGGTGAGGGCGGAGTCGGCGATTGCCGTCTCTATCTTCAAGACGTTCTCCATGATGCGCTTTGCGTCTTTCTTCTTGAAGCCGGCGTTGACCATCTGGTCGACGATAAGCTTTTTGTATGCGTTGCGGATCTTTAGAGTCTCCTTGTCGTTGTTCAGGTAGTAGTCGCGGTCGCCCAGGCCCATCGAGCCGCCGGAAACGTACATGGCGTAGCGGTTAGAGTCGGCCATATCCTCCATGGGACCGGCTCCGAAGAAGGGGCTTGAATAATATTTGTGCATCCACAGCAGCAGGTCGGCCATCCCTTCGGGCGTAGTGCTCTCGATTTTGCGGAGATCGGCCTGGATGGGAGCGGCACCCTCGGCGTTGCGGCGCACGGAGTCCATGCCCTGCGAGTAGAGGGTCCAGATTTTGAAGGCGTTGGTGCCGGGTTCGGGATTGGTGGCGCCCAGATTGAGCACGATTTCCTTCACCTGGTTCTCGGCGGAGTCGTTGAGGATGTTGAACACGCCGTAGCGTGCGTACTCGGCTGTGAGGGGGTGAGCCTTCAGCCAGCCGTTGTTCACGTGGTGATAGAAGTCGTCGCCGGCGGGAACGGAATTGTCGATATATGCCGGATTGACGCTTTTAAGATGTTCGGTTGCCATAGCGTTGACCGAAGTAGCGGCGATGGCTGCGAAAGCCAGAGCCAAATGGTTGAATTTCATCTTATATTGATATTAAATAACTGTTCAGGATGATTTACACTGTACCGGTCTATTTTCTTATGATGGTTTCGTTTGAAACAGGAAGCGATGCCTCCGAATATATCGGACGCAACGACGGGGCGAAAGGTTGCACCCGCCGGCAGATTTTTCCGCATAGGCGGGGAATTCTTTCAGACGTTGAAACGGAAGTGCATGATGTCGCCATCCTGCACGATGTATTCCTTACCCTCGACGCCGAGTTTACCGGCTTCCTTTACTCCCTGCTCTCCCCCGAGGCCCACATAATCGTCGTATTTTATGACCTCGGCACGGATGAATCCCTTCTCGAAGTCTGTATGAATGATTCCGGCACACTGCGGAGCTTTCGATCCACGCATGAACGTCCAGGCGCGCACTTCGTCGGCTCCGGCGGTGAAGAAAGTCTGGAGATTGAGCAACGCGTAAGCCGAACGGATCAGTCGGGCCACACCCGACTCCTCCAGACCAATCTCGTTGAGGAATTCCTGACGCTCCTCGTAGGTGTCGAGTTCGGCGATGTCGGCCTCGGTCTGGGCAGCTACAATAAGCAGCTGTGCGTTCTCTTCCTTGATGGCCTCGCGCACAGCATCGACATAGGCGTTGCCGCTTACGGCCGAAGCGTCGTCGACGTTGCATACGTAGAGCACGGGCTTGTCGGTGAGCAGGAAGAGCTCGCGGGCATATTTCCGCTCGTCGGGGGTATCGAGCACCACCGAGCGCGCGGGTTTGCCCTGATCGAGAGCTTCCTTGAACCTGCAGAGCACCTCATATTGCATTTTGGCAACTTTGTCGCCCCCTGTCTGAGCCTGCTTCTGAGTGCGGGCGATGCGACCCTCGATGGTCTCCAGGTCCTTGAGCTGGAGCTCGTAGTCTATTATCTCCTTGTCGCGCACGGGATCGACGGTGCCGTCGACGTGGGTGATGTTGTCGTCGTCGAAGCAGCGGAGCACGTGGATTATGGCATCCGTCTCGCGGATATTTGCCAGAAACTTGTTGCCCAGCCCCTCGCCTTTGCTCGCGCCCTTCACCAGGCCGGCTATATCGACAATCTCGACAGTGGCTGGAACGACGCTGCGCGGCTGGCACATCTCAACCAGGCGGTTAAGACGTTCGTCGGGCACGGTAATCACGCCTACATTGGGTTCTATCGTACAGAAAGGGAAATTGGCCGACTGCGCTTTCGCGTTGGAAAGGCAGTTGAACAGTGTCGACTTGCCCACATTGGGAAGTCCGACAATTCCGCATTGCAATGCCATGATGCTATATCGTATGCTATGTTATATTTGTAAATTTTTCGTTGTCGGACTGCAAAGTTACGCAAAAATCGCGGGTTTTACGTACCTTTGCAACTGCAAACCAACCGAAAGAACGTAAAATTTCCATCAGATGAATATCGCAATTGTAGGAACCGGCTATGTCGGACTGGTATCCGGCACATGCTTCGCCGAGATGGGCGTAAACGTAACCTGCGTCGACATTGACAAAGAAAAAATCGCGCGGCTGAAGCGCGGAGAGGTACCCATCTACGAGCCCGGGCTCGACGAGATGGTGCTCCGCAACCACCGCGAGGGTCGCCTTAACTTTTCGACCGACCTGGCCGAGGTAATCGACGACGTGGAAGTTGTTTTCAGCGCCGTAGGAACTCCTCCCGACGAAGACGGTAGCGCCGACCTGAAATATGTGCTTGAAGTTGCGCGCACATTCGGCCGCAACATCAACAAGTACACTCTGCTCGTTACGAAATCCACCGTACCCGTCGGCACAGCCGCCAAGGTAAAGGCCGCAGTGGCCGAGGAGCTTGCAAAGCGCGGCGCCGAAGTGCCCTTCGACGTGGCTTCCAACCCCGAATTCCTCAAAGAGGGCGCGGCCATCAAGGACTTCATGAGTCCCGACCGTGTGGTTGTCGGCGTAGAGAGCGACCGCGCCCGCGAACTGATGAGCCGTCTGTACCGCCCCTTCCTGCTCAATAACTTCCGCGTAATCTTCACCGACATTCCCTCGGCCGAAATGATAAAATACGCCGCCAACTCGATGCTCGCCACGCGCATATCGTTCATGAACGACATCGCCAACCTCTGCGAACTCGTGGGCGCCGACGTCAACATGGTGCGCAAGGGCATCGGCTCCGACTCGCGTATCGGTTCGAAATTCCTCTATCCCGGCTGCGGCTACGGGGGCAGCTGCTTCCCCAAGGATGTCAAGGCTCTGATCAAGACCGCCGAGAAGCGGGGCTACAAAATGCGCGTACTTTCGGCCGTCGAGGAGGTCAACGACCGCCAGAAATCCATCGTCTTCGAAAAGCTCGTGCGCCATCTCGGCGGAGTCGAGGCTCTCAAAGGGAAGAAAATCGCTATCTGGGGTCTCGCCTTCAAGCCCGAGACCGACGACATGCGCGAGGCGACGTCGCTCGTCACCATGCGCCTGCTCACCGAGGCCGGTGCCACCGTGCGTGTGTTCGACCCCGTGGCGATGGACGAATGCCGACGCCGCGTGGGCGACGCCGTGGAGTATGCCAAGGATATGTACGACTGCGTACTTGATGCCGACGCCCTGCTGATGCTCACCGAGTGGAAGCAGTTCCGTCTCCCATCGTGGGGCGTAATCATCCGCTCGATGAAGCGCCCGCTCGTAATCGACGGCCGCAACATCTACGACCCTGCCGACATGGAGGCCCAGGGACTCGAATACAGCTGCATCGGACGCTGACCCCATCCCCCATGGTTCCCGCACACATTAATATATCAATATATAGGTAATCATTAGGTCTGCCAGCATGCGCGATTCCCGCGACATAAACCTGATGTACGTAAAAGGCCTCGGACCCGCCAAGGCCAAGCTCCTCAAGGAGGAACTTGGCCTGGCGAGCGTCTACGACCTTCTCCATCACTTCCCCACCCACTATGTGGACCGCTCGCAGATCTACCGCATCGCCGACTTTGAAGGGGAGATGCAGGCGGCCGTGCAGGTGCGCGGCCGCTTCGTCAGCTTCTCCACGCAGGGCGAAGGGGCACGCATGCGCCTGATCGGCCTCTTCACCGACGGCTCGGCCACGATGGAAGTTGTGTGGTTCCAGCGCATCAAATATATCCGCGAGGCCTACCATACGGCCACGGAATACGTGCTCTTCGGCCGCCCGCAACTTTTCAACCACCGCTGGAGCATGGTTCACCCCGAAGTCGACGCACCGGAGTCGGCCGGAGCCTCGCAGGGGCTGCGCGGCGTATATCCGCTCACCGAAAAGCTGCGCAACAGGGGAATCTCCACACGCACGATGTTCAACTGGGTTCAGAATGCGCTGAAAGCCTTCCCCGACATCGCCGAGACTTTGCCTGAAAACCTCCGCAGCCGCTACAATCTGATGGGAGCGGCGCAGGCGATGCACACGGTCCATAACCCTTCTGGCCACGCTGAACTTCAGCGCGCACGCGAGCGCCTGAAATTCGAGGAACTCTTTTTCCTCCAGCTGAACATACGCCGCTATGCCATGCGGCGCAAGCAGGAACTGATGGGATTCCGCTTCCCGCGTATCGGCAAGTTTTTCAACGATTTCTATTCCCAGATTCTCCCCTTCCCGCTCACAGGCGCCCAGAAACGCGTAATCCGCGAGATACGCGCCGACGTCGACACCGGACGCCAGATGAACCGTCTCGTGCAGGGCGACGTCGGCTCGGGCAAGACGATAGTGGCCCTCATGGCCATGCTGATGGCGCTCGACAACGGCTGTCAGGCCTGCCTGATGGCTCCAACCGAGATTCTTGCCACCCAGCATTACGAATCGCTGCGCGCGCTGGCCGCCCCGATAGGCATAAACGTTCGGCTACTCACGGGCTCCACGCGTAAAAAAGAACGCGACAATATTCTGGCGATGCTCGCCGACGGCTCGCTGCATATACTTATCGGCACCCATGCGCTGATCGAAGACTCCGTGCAGTTCCGCAATCTCGGCATGGTAGTCATCGACGAGCAGCACCGCTTCGGAGTGATGCAGCGCGCACGCCTCTGGAGCAAAAATTCCATCGCGCCCCATGTGCTGGTGATGACCGCCACGCCGATTCCGCGCACTCTGGCGATGACCGTCTACGGCGACCTCGACGTATCCGTAATCGACGAACTGCCGCCGGGCCGCAAGCCCGTGACCACCCTGCTGCGCTACGACGACCAGCGTTTCAGCGTATACAGCGCCATCGGCCGTGAGCTGGCAAAAGGGAGGCAAGCCTATATCGTCTACCCCCTCATCCAGGAGAACGAGAAACTCGACCTCCGCAGTCTTGAGGAGGGGTATGAACTGATTCGCGACACGTTTCCACACTATCGCGTGGCCTACGTGCACGGCCGCATGAAACCCTCCGAGAAAGATTTCCAGATGCAGCTTTTCGCCTCGCACGAAGCCGACATTCTCGTAGCCACCACCGTAATCGAGGTTGGAGTCAACGTGCCCAACGCCTCGATGATGCTCATAGAGAACGCCGAGCGCTTCGGCCTGTCGCAGCTCCATCAGCTTCGCGGGCGCGTGGGCCGCGGTGCCGATCAGAGCTACTGCGTGCTCATGTCGAAGAGAAAAATCGCCACCGAGACCCGCAAACGCCTTGAACTGATGACCGCCACCACCGACGGCTTTGTAATAGCCGAGGCCGACATGAAGATGCGCGGCCCCGGCGACATCGAGGGGACAATGCAGAGCGGAATCCCCTTCAACCTCCGGATTGCCAGCCTCGCCTCCGACGGCCAGCTCGTGCAGCTCGCCCGAAATGCCGCATCGGAGATACTTGAGGCGGACCCAACTCTCTCCTCACCCCCAGCCCTGCCACTGGCCCGCGAAGTCTCGCTCCGCTTCCCCCGACAGGTCGACTTCTCCAGAATTTCCTGAAGTCAGCCCGCGCTTCGCTTTTTTACTTGCCAGTTTCCCCGAATACACCTATCTTTACACTCATCGAAACAGTTTACTCATTCTATTTTGCCTTATGCCGTCATATAAGATCGCCGCGGTAATGCGTTCCGGAGTTTATTCGCCCAACCATATCGGCAACGACGCCACAATTCTCAACACTGTGGCCGACCAACTGCGCAAGCGCGGCTGCGAAGTACACATCTATTCCGAGGAACAGTTTGTGGCAAGCAGAATCGATGAGCCGGTGATTATAAATATGTGTCGCGAGCGAACCTCGATAGATAAACTGCAACGGCTTGAATCGGAGGGACGACTCGTAATCAACTCGGGCCATGGAATCGAGAACTGCATCCGCGAGCGCCAGGCCCGCATACTTATCGGTTCCGGGCTTCCCTACCCGGAAAGTATTATTGTAGATACCAACGAGGCCGTAGAGCGCCGTCTGCGCGAGGCTGGCATGGGCCAGTGCTGGATAAAACGAGCCGACTTCCACTCGCAGCACGCTGAGGACGTAAGCTATGTGCGCACACCCGAGGAAGCGCAGGATGTGCTTCAGGAATATTTCCTGCGCGGATTCCGTCGCGCAGTGATTTCCCGCCACCTGCCGGGACAGCTCGTAAAATTCTATGGCGTTGCCGACACGGATTTCTTCCACTGGTTCCGTCCATACGAACCCTTCGACGCCTCAGAGCCATCGCTTCCGGAAAACATCGACGTAGAGCGAACACTCAAGGAGATCTGCGCCCGGGGGGCACGAGAACTGAATCTGATGGTCTACGGCGGCGAATGCATCCAGGATGCCTCCGGCCGGCTGCACATTATCGACTTCAACGACTGGCCCAGCTTCGCGCCCTGTAGGCCGGCGGCCGCAAAAGCCATTGCCAAGGCCGTTCTCGCCGCTGCCAAAGTCCGCGACCACTGATTTCCCCTGCTCCCAACATCTTTTTCTTCCTCCTCACATCAGCCCTATTGGCCGCATTTATCTGCCTTATTGGCTCTATTTGCCCTATTTGCATTTATTAACTATATAACACTCATAAATAACCTCATATACTTATTTTAACTTATTTCGCCGTAATTTGAGCCTCTTTTGCAAATTTCAACATATTTTACGCTTAAAAAATTTTTACATTCCAATCTTTGCCCGTACCTTTGACGCCGTTATCGCAACACACCAGTCGCACACACATCTCTCCCTCCCGAATTAACCCAAAAACACCACACACAACTAAAAACACATGGAAAAAATTCTCAAAGCCGAAGGTAAGCTCGGCGTCCTCGTGGTCGGCCTCGGCGCCGTATCAAGCACATTCATAACAGGCGTACTGATGACCCGCAAAGGTCTCGCAAAGCCCGTAGGGTCGATGACGCAGTACGACGTGATGCGCGTAGGCGAAGGCGCCGACAAGAAATACCTCAAATACAACCAGATAGTTCCCCTGGCCGACCTGAACGACATCGTATTCGGCGCATGGGACGTCTACCCCGCCAACGCTTTCGAGTCGGCAGTAAACTGCGAAGTGCTCAAGGCCAAGGACATACTCCCCGTAAAAGATGAGCTCGAGAAAATCGTGCCCATGAAAGCTGCTTTCGATCATAACTACGCCAAGCGTCTCGACGGCGACAACGTGAAAACCTGCACCTCACGCTGGGACATGACCGAGCAAATCCGCCAGGATATCCGCGACTTCAAAAAGCGCACCGGCGTGGACCGCGTGGTAGTGCTCTGGGCCGCTTCCACCGAGGTTTACGTGCCCGTCGACAAGGAGGTTCACTACACCCTCGACCAACTCGAAAAGGCGATGAAAGCCGACGACCGCGCGCGTATCGCCCCCTCGATGTGCTACGCCTACGCCGCCCTCTCCGAAGGCTGCCCCTTCATAATGGGAGCGCCCAACACCACCGTCGACATCCCCGCAATGTGGGAGCTGGCAGAGAAGACACGCATGCCCATCGCCGGCAAAGACTTCAAGACCGGCCAGACGCTCGTTAAGTCGGGCTTCGCCCCCATTATCGGCACACGTTGCCTCGGCCTGGCAGGATGGTTCTCCACCAACATTCTGGGCAACCGCGACGGCCTCGTGCTCGACGAGCCCGACAACTTCCGCACCAAGGAGGTATCGAAACTCTCCACCCTCGAGTCGATTCTCGTGCCCGAGAAGCAGCCCGACCTCTACACCGACTACTACCATAAGGTGCGCATCAACTACTATCCCCCGCGCAACGACAACAAAGAGGGCTGGGACAACATCGACATCTTCGGCTGGATGGGCTACCCCATGCAGATAAAGATCAACTTCCTCTGCCGCGACTCCATTCTGGCCGCTCCGCTCTGCCTCGACCTCGTATTGCTCTGCGACCTGGCCGCACGCAAGGGCCGCTACGGCATCCAGCGCTTCCTCAGCTTCTTCCTCAAGAGCCCGATGCACGACTACACGCAGGATGAGGTGCCCGTCAACAACCTCTTCGAGCAGTATACAATGCTGAAAAACGCCATCCGCGAGATGGGAGGATATCCTGCCGACGAGCCCATCGACTAACGAGGACGCGCCATAACGGCTCATCTGCGGTGTCGCCTAAGGGATTCTGACAACGTCCCCACCATCCGGATAAGACTGAACTCATATCCTTTATCTTATTTCGAGCGCCTCCGGCCGCGGGTCGGGGGCGTTTTTCTATCCGGCTTTCGCATTCGGCAAAAAATTATTAACTTTGCAGGTTGAAATTCTGAAGTAAGTCAACATGCAGAACATCCGTAACATCGCCATCATAGCCCACGTGGACCACGGCAAGACCACGCTGGTCGATAAAATGCTGCTCGCCGGAAATCTTTTCCGCGAAAACCAGAACGCCGGCGAACTCATTCTCGACAACAACGACCTCGAGCGCGAGCGCGGCATAACGATTCTCTCGAAGAACGTTTCCATCAACTACAAGGATACCAAAATCAACATCATAGACACTCCGGGCCACGCCGACTTCGGCGGCGAGGTGGAGCGCGTGCTCAATATGGCCGACGGCTGTCTGCTGCTGGTCGACGCCTTCGAGGGCCCGATGCCCCAGACGCGTTTCGTGCTCCAGAAAGCCATCCAGATGGGTCTGAAGCCCGTAGTGGTGATCAACAAGGTCGACAAACCCAACTGCCGCCCCGACGAAGTGCAGGAGATGGTGTTCGACCTGATGTTCAACCTCGACGCTACAGAGGACCAGCTCGACTTCCCCACCATCTACGGCTCGGCCAAAAACGGATGGATGAGCACCGATTGGAGCAAGCCCACCGACAATATCACCCCACTTCTCGATACAATCCTCGAACACATCCCCGCTCCCACCACCTACGAGGGCGAGCCCCAGATGCTCATCACGTCGCTCGACTACTCCAACTATGTGGGCCGTATTGCCGTAGGACGCGTTCACCGCGGCACCATCCGCGAGGGAATGGAAATCGGCCTGTGCAAGCGCGACGGCTCCGTAGTGCGCCAGCGCGTAAAAGAGCTCCACACATTCGAAGGAATGGGCCGCAAGAAAGTAAGCGAGGTCGCTTCGGGCGATATCTGCGCCATCGTCGGCCTCGACAATTTCGAGATTGGCGATACAGTGACCACAGTCGACAATCCCGAGCCCCTGCCGCGCATCGCCATCGACGAACCCACAATGTCGATGACCTTTACCATCAATGATTCCCCCTTCTTCGGGAAGGACGGCAAATACGTCACCTCGCGCCATATTCAGGACCGCCTCACCCGCGAACTCGACAAGAACCTCGCCCTGCGCGTGGAGCGCACTGAGCGAGAGGACGTCTGGAACGTGTTCGGCCGCGGCGTGCTCCATCTCTCGGTGCTGATTGAGACCATGCGCCGCGAGGGCTACGAGCTCCAGGTAGGCCAGCCGCAGGTTATCGTCAAGGAGATCGACGGAGTGAAGTGTGAGCCCGTCGAGATGCTCACAATCAACGTAACCGAGGAGTACGCCTCGAAGATGATCGACCTCGTTACGCGCCGCAAGGGCGAGATGCTCTCCATGACCTCCCAGGCCGACCGCGTGCATATGGAGTTCCAGATTCCCTCGCGCGGCATCATCGGCCTGCGCAACAACGTGCTCACCGGCTCGGCCGGCGAGGCAATCATGGCTCACCGCTTCCTTGAATACCAGCCCTGGAAGGGCGACATCGAGCGCCGTACCAACGGCTCGCTCATCGCCATGGAGGCCGGTACGGCCTACGCCTACGCCATCGACAAGCTCCAGGACCGCGGCCGCTTCTTCATCTTCCCCCAGGAAGAGGTCTACGCCGGCCAGGTGGTCGGTGAATCGGCTAAGGACAAGGACATCGTAATCAACGTGACCAAATCCAAGAAGCTCACCAACATGCGCGCCTCAGGCGCCGACGAAAAGGCAAAAATCGTGCCTCCCGTAGTGTTCAGCCTCGAGGAAGCTCTCGAATACATTAAGGAAGACGAATACGTGGAGGTTACACCCAACCATCTGCGCATCCGCAAGATTATTCTTGACGAGCTCGAGCGCAAACGCGCCAACAAGGTCTGAACCGGCCCACCGGCTCCGCGACAACACAATATTATATAGTAAACCCAGACACATCTCCCCATCGCAATGGCCAAGCCCTCGATTCCCAAAGGTACGCGCGACTTCTCTCCCGCCGAAATGGCGCGCCGCAATTATATCTTCAACACCATACGCGACGTGTTCGGCCTCTTCGGCTACAACCCCATCGAGACTCCCGCTATGGAGAATCTATCCACCCTGATGGGAAAATACGGCGAAGAGGGCGACAAGCTTCTCTTCAAGATTCTCAACTCCGGCGACTTTCTGCGCGGCGTCGACCAGCAGCTGATTGCCGACGGCAATTGTCCGCGCCTGGCCACACAGCTCTGCGAGAAGGGGTTGCGCTATGATCTCACAGTGCCTTTCGCACGCTATGTGGTGCAGCACCGCGACCAGCTCCAGATGCCTTTCCGCCGCTACCAGATTCAGCCGGTATGGCGCGCCGACCGACCGCAGAAGGGGCGCTACAGAGAGTTCTACCAGTGCGACGCCGATGTAGTCGGCTCCGATTCGCTGGTCAACGAAATCGAACTGCTGCAGCTTATCGACGAGGTATTCCGCCGTCTGCGCATCCGTATCACCATCAAGGTGAACAACCGCAAGGTGCTCGCCGGAATCGCCGAACTTATCGGAGCCCCGGATAAAATCGTCGACATCACCGTGGCCATCGACAAAATCGACAAAATCGGCATCGACAACGTCAACGCCGAGCTGCGCGAGCGCGGCCTCTCCGACGAGGCCGTGGCCGCCCTCCAGCCTATCCTCACCATCGACGGAACCCTCCAGGAGCGCCTCGCCAAACTCGACGAACTGCTCGCCACGAGCGAGACAGGCCGTCTGGGCGTAGCCGAATTGCGCGAAGTAACCGACGGCGTTACCGCCCTGGGGCTTGAAGCTGAGCTTGACCTCGACGTATCGCTCGCCCGCGGTCTCAACTATTATACAGGCACCATCATCGAGGTGAAGGCACGCGACGTGGAAATCGGAAGCATCACCGGCGGTGGACGCTACGACAACCTCACGGGCGTGTTCGGCATGCCGGGCCTTTCCGGCGTAGGCATTTCCTTCGGCGCCGACCGCATCTACGACGTGCTCAACGCGCTCGACCTCTACCCCTCGGCCGCCACGACTTCCACCCGAGTAATGTTCACCAACTTCGGCGCCGCCGAAGCCGCTGCCTCCATGAAAATCATCAAGGAACTGCGCGCTGCCGGCATAGCAGCCGAAATCTATCCCGACGCAGCCAAGATGAAGAAGCAGATGGCCTACGCCAACGCAATGGCTATCCCCTACGTCGCGATGGTCGGCGAGAGCGAGATGGCCTCCGGCAAACTCGCCCTGAAATGTATGGCCACCGGCGAGCAGAAGCTGCTCACACCCGCCGAGGCAGTCGAGGCCCTCAAGGTCTGACGGCCGCCATCTCCCGATTCGATAAAACGCTAATTTCAAGATAAGCAACGTGAAAAAAACGCTTAAACTCTTTCTCCTCGCCCTCGTAGCCCTCTGCGCCGCCACTGCCGCCCGCGCCGAATTCCGGTGGGGACCCACGGCCGGTATAGCCATCACTAATCTCAAGTTCAAGCAGGACCTCGTGGCCGTAGACCAGGGCGTAGGCCCGGTATTGGGCGTGCAGGGCGAGATGATGTTTCCCGGCATCGGCTTCGGCATCGACATAGGCGCGATGTATGCCATGCAGGGCGCCACGCTCAACCTCGGACAGTGGGAGATGTTTCGCGCCGACGGCTACGGCAAGGAGCGCACCTACCTCCATACCCTCCAGATTCCCATCTCGTTGCGCTTCAAGTGGACGCGTCTCAATGGTCTGGAGGACTGGGTGGCACCCTACGCATTCGGTGGCCCGGTGTTCAACCTCACCGTGGCCCACAACTCGCTCGACGCCCTCAACTACGCCAGCGCCATAGGTATGCAGGCCGGTCTCGGCTTCGAAATCCACCGAAACTGGCAGATTCAGGCCTCCTACACCTGGGGGCTCACCTACTCGGTGAAGTTCGCCAAGCTCCTCGACTACTCCGCCCGCGAAAAATACTGGACCGTCCGCGCAGTTTACTTCTTCTAATCGAGATTTATCTTGATTAATCTCGATTAAGCCCGATTATCCGGATTAATCCCGAAAAATCCTGATTTCGGTTGAGTGTAAACCGTTTTTGATTCGAAATAAGCATTGTAGGCCCTCGAAAACCCGAGGTCGTCTGCAATGCTTTTCTTTTTGAACCGAAAATCAACTACCTAACAATCTATCTTTTTTATGAGAAAACTGTTTACACTCATGGCATGCGCAGCTCTCACCGCCGGCTCCGCATTTGCCGACATCAAAATCGGGGAAACCACCTACACCTACCTCCAGGACGCAGTCTCGAAAGTAGAAGAAGGACAGACAATCGAACTTTCCGGTGAAGTGCAATGCACAGACCGCGCCGGTAAGGCAGGCGTAAACTTCTCCATCACAGGCGATGGAACTGCTGTGATTAAAGGTATGAACCGTGGCAAACTCGCTTTTTATATGCCTGGAAGCAGCAAGACCGTCACCATTTCTAACGTAACATTCGATGGGAATGGCAACCAATGGGATACAACCCCCGTTGTGGAAGCTGGCAACGGAACTCTCATTCTTGATAATGTCACCTTCCAGAACTTTAAGATTGATATTACCAAAAAAAGCAACGACAACGATAATCCCGCACACAACAACATCATCTGCAATAAGTCGAATGGCAACCTTACGCTCAATAATGTAACCATTAAGGATTGCACACTTCGCGAAGGTTTCAATTTCGGATATGTCTTCACAGGCCGCAATAAGGGTATGACAATTAAGGGCAACAACGAAATCGGGAGCATCTATCTCGAAGGAAGCAATGCCTTCAATGCTACCGAATTAACCAATGCGACTGCTATCAACATAATTCTCGACGGCACAAAGCGCACAGACAATAGCACCGTTATTGCCGGATATACCGACTCCTCAAAATTCAACTTTATCGGCTGTGCAGAAGGATACGGTATTGAATCCAACGGCAGCAACCTCGTATATGCCAAGCAGAATTATGTCGCAATGATTGGCGATACAGGTTACAAAACTATCTCCGATGCTCTAAATGCCGCTGTGGTAGCCGTAGAGGAAGGCCAGCAGACCGTTGTCAGCGTGCTCGACAACTGCCAGACTGCCTCACGCTTCCTCCCCAACAAGAAAATCAACTTCAACATCCTTGTAGAAGCCACTGGCGAAGCTAAGACCATCACCCGCTTTAACGGCAGCAATAACAACACGATGTTCGAGCTGAACAACGACTGCGGCGTCTCCACCCTCACCCTCCGCAACCTCATCCTCAAGAATGAAAACACCGCAGTAGCCAACAGCATGATTGCCGTTCAGAAAGGAACGGTGGTTCTGGATAAGGTAACTGCAGAATATGCCACTACAAACGGCTCCCTTATTAACATTAAAGAAACCGGCTGGCTATATCTTACCGACTCCAAAGCAGGCAACGTATTCATCAATACCAACGGACACCTCCATCTCGCCGGCAACAATACCATCGCTATCGACCTCGCAGCTGTAAGCGGCGCTAAATTCGCACGCATCCAGGTGGAAGGCGCCATGACCAACGAGACTCCTATCGCCATCACCTCCGCCGACATGTCAAGTTATATCGGCAAGACCCTCGTGACCGTTGCCGAAGGTGTGGAGGCTGACCCCTCGAAATTCGCCCTGCCCGCAGGATATGAATTCACCGCCGTAGAAGGTGGTCTCGCAGTAGCCCTAACGAAGCCCGGCGTGCCCGCTCTCGCTATAGATGAAGCTACCAAGACCGTAACCGTAACCGCCGAAGAGGGCTGCACCGTATGGTATCAGGTAAGCGATAACCCCGCCGCTGCCGCCATGCAGGCTTTCAGCGTGCTCACTGCCGAGGAGACAGCTGCCATCAAGGCCGACGACACCTGGACAAATTCCGGCTTGCAGGAATACACCGTGACCGTTGAAAACGGGAAGAACTACGCTTTCGCCGCCGTGCCCGCAGGAATGACTCCTTCCATGACCCATAGCGACGCCACCGGCGTTTCTGTAAGCGCCACCGGCGTTATCACCGGCGTTGAAGGTATAGAGGCTGATGCCGATATCAACGCACCCGTTGAATACTTCAACCTCCAGGGTCAGCCCGTGGCCAACCCCTCCAACGGCATCTACATCCGCCGCCAGGGCTCGAAAGTAGCCAAGGTAATTATCCGCTGAATCACGCAAACTCCCAGGTTTCCAATATAGATTTACATACTCGAGACACCATCCTGTCTCCCACACCATCGCAAGGGCGATGCCGCGAAACATTCCGCAGCATCGTCCTTGCTGCATCCCGCAACTTCCACCCTTTATCAGGAACATTTATTAGGAAGAGAAATGCAATTTGCATAAAAAAATCCGGCGTCACCTCTCGATGACAACGGATTAAAGCCAAAAGGCATGATCTGTGATACTAAGTGTGAGTTGTTTGTTCTTACAACTTCAAGTGTAGAGATTATCTTACTTACATTCATCCGAAAAGTTGTCAGAAAAAGGTTGCCTTCCGTATAGCCTCACGGCCGACAGAAAACTACCGTTTACGAATAAAATCAATAGCATAAGTCGGAACTACGATCTTATCGTGTATCGTACTAATTTACCAGCTATTTTCCTTTATTTAATCGTTTCGGCAACTTTTCAACCACAAAGGTAGCTACTTCGCTCTAATACGCAAAAACATTTGCTCTCGATTTTACCTTTTGGCTACATTTTTATGGTTAATATTTGTTAATCAAGCCGAAGAGAAGTCGGGATTCAGAGGGATTTTTGGGGATTTAGCGGGATTAATCCCGATTTATCTCGGCTAATCCCGATTATTCCCGATTAATCGGGATGCAACCCGACGAGGCCGGAGCAGAGGGGACCTCCCGAAGCGAAGAGGTGGCAGCCTGGATCGGCATGGCGACGGCCCGGCGCAGTTTTCTGAAGTTTTAGGCGGTTTTGCTTGGCTTCGCCGCCAAATAGTATTAAATTTGCATTCAGTAATTTCACGCAATCTAATCGCAAAAGATGAAATATCTCGTGACCGGAGGAGCCGGATTCATAGGCTCCAATTTCGTAAAATATCTTCTGAAAGTACACGGCCCGGAGGCCGAGATCCTGATTCTCGACTCGCTGACATATGCAGGCAACCTGCTTACCATCAAAGATGAGATAGAACTTCCCAATGTGGAGTTCGTAAAAGGCGACATCGGCGATGCCGATCTTGTGGACCGCCTTATGAAGGAATTCGACCCCGATTTCGTGGTAAACTTCGCCGCCGAGAGCCATGTGGACCGCTCGATTACCAATCCTCGGCTTTTTCTCGAGACCAATATCCTGGGAACGCAGACCCTCCTGGAGGCTGCACGCAAGGCGTGGCTCGACGGCACCGATGAGCAGGGACGCCCGCACTACCGCCAGGGAAAGAAATTCCTTCAGATTTCCACCGATGAGGTATACGGCTCGCTGCCGCGTACGCCCGGCCAGCCCGCGCCGCTCCACCTCACCGAGGAGGTAGCATCAGTGGTGAAGGGCCGTACCGACCTCCAGACTTTCGGCGAAGGCTTCTTCACCGAAGTCACACCGCTGTCGCCGCGCTCGCCCTATTCGGCATCGAAGACCGCTGCCGACATGCTCACCCAGGCCTACCACGAAACCTACGGCCTCCCCATCAACATAACCCGCTGCAGCAACAACTACGGTCCCTATCAGTTCCCCGAGAAACTCATACCGCTTGTAATCAAGAACATTCTCGAAGGTCGTCATCTCCCGGTGTATGGCCGCGGCGAAAACGTGCGCGACTGGCTCTATGTCGACGACCACTGCAAGGCTATCGACATCGTTCTTCGCGAGGGTCGCATCGGCGAAGTCTACAATATCGGCGGCTTCAACGAGCAGGAAAACCTCGCCATAGTGAAGAGCATTATTGCAATAGTGCGTCGCCTTATGGAGGAGAGTCCCGAATACCGCAAGCAGCTAACCATCCCCGTGGATCAAATCAATGAATCGCTCATCGCCTATGTGAAAGACCGCCCCGGCCACGATATGCGCTATGCAATAGACCCGGAGAAGATTGCAACCGAGCTCGGTTGGTTCCCGGAGACGTCGTTCCCCGTCGGCATCGAGCAGACCGTGCGCTGGTATCTCGACAATCCCGAATGGAGCGACAGCGTAACCTCCGGTTCCTACCGCGACTACTACGCGCAGATGTACAAGGACCGCTGACCCATCAACCAGCTCTCCTCTGAAAAAAAGAAACGACAAACCTTCACACCAGAATGAAAGGCATAGTTCTCGCCGGAGGCGCCGGCACGCGCCTCAACCCCATTACCAGGGGGATTTCCAAACAGCTTATCCCCATCTACGACAAGCCGATGATCTACTACCCGGTTTCGGTGCTCATGCTGGCCGGGATACGTGAGATACTCATAATATCCACGCCTCAGGACCTGCCGGCTTTCCGCCGCATGCTCGGTTCGGGCGAAGAGATTGGCGTAAACTTCCATTACGCCGAGCAGCCGCGTCCCGAAGGGCTCGCCCAGGCGTTCATCATCGGCCGCGACTTCATCGGCGACGACGACGTATGCCTGGTGCTGGGCGACAACATTTTCTACGGCCAGGGATTCTCGGGAATGCTGCGCGACGCCACCGCCATCGCATCCGAACGGCGTGAGGCAACCGTATTCGCCTATCCGGTGAAAGACCCGCAGCGCTACGGGGTGGTATCGATCGGCCCCGACGGACGCGCCACCAAAATCGAGGAGAAGCCCCAGAAGCCCGAAAGCGACAACGCCGTGGTCGGACTTTACTTCTATCCCAACGATGTGGTCGACATCGCCGCCGACGTGCGTCCCTCAGCCCGCGGCGAGCTGGAAATAACATCGGTCAACAACGCCTATCTCGACCAGCGCCGTCTAAATGTAAAGCGCTTCGGCCGCGGATTCGCCTGGCTCGACACCGGCACAATCGACTCGCTCATGGAGGCGGCCAACTTTATTCAGGCAATCGAAAACCGCCAGGGCTTCAAGGTGGCTGTGCTCGAAGAGATTGCTTTCCGCATGGGCTGGATTGACTCCACGCGCCTGCTCGCCCTCGGCAAAGAGATGGTCAACAACGACTACGGCCAATACCTGATAAATCTCGCCAAAAACGGCATCTGAGCATCCTGCCGGCATCAGCCGTAAATACACTTCCGGATACGATTTTTTTATAAAACAGCAAAAAACGATGGAAAAGATGCCTTCACGACCCTGCCTGATCAGCCTCCCGCGCATTGCCGACCCGCGCGGCAGCCTCTCGGTGGTGCAGGGAGGAGAAGTGATTCCGTTCGAAATCAAGCGCGCGTACTGGATATACGACGTACCCGCCGGAGGCGAACGCGGAGGCCACGCACACCGCGCCATGAGCCAGCTGCTCGTGGCCGTGGCCGGCAGCTTCAACGTAAACCTATCCGACGGCCACAGCTGGCATACCTACACGCTCAACCGCCCCTTCACAGGGTTGCTCATACCGCCCGGCATCTGGCGCACACTCGACAACTTTTCGTCGGGCGCCGTTTGCCTCTCGATTGTCTCGACTCCCTACGACACAGCCGACTATATCTACGATTACGACGAATTCCTGCGCCTTACGGCCGATACCGAGCCAAGGCTCTGACCCATATTTCCATCCACTGCCAATGAATCCCGGAACCCGCTACCCGTTTCTCGACCTCGCCACCGTCAACGCGCCGTATGCCGACGAAGTCGCGGCGCGACTGGCCGATGTTGTGGCCCGCGGGCGCTATGTGGGCGGCCCGGAAGTGGATGAATTCGAGGCGCGGCTGCGCCACGTCTCCGGAGCGGACTTCGCCATAGGCGTAAGCAACGGCCTGGACGCCCTGCGCCTGATTCTTCTCGGCTACATCAGGCTTGGCCGTCTGCAGCCGGGCGATGAGGTGATAGTTCCTGCCAACACTTATATCGCCTCGGTTCTTGCCATAACCCACGCAGGCCTTGTGCCCGTGCTCGCCGAACCTGATGCACTGACCTCCAACCTCGACACGTCGCGGCTGGAAGAGCTGATCGGACCTCGCACGCGCGCCATAATGCCCGTGCATCTCTACGGACGCGTATGTTTCGACGATGCGCTCATAAGCGCCGCCCGACGCCACAATCTGCTCGTAATCGAGGACAACGCCCAGGCCATCGGGGCCGTCTCGGCCAACGACGGGCTGAACGGCACGCGAGCCACCGGCTCCCTCGGCCACGCCGCCGCCTTCAGCTTCTATCCTACCAAAAACATCGGCGGCATGGGCGACGCTGGCGCCGTAACCACCTCCGACCCTGAACTGGCTGCTACAGTACGCGCGCTCGCCAACTACGGCGCCGACCGGCGTTACCACAACATCCACGCAGGCTTCAACTGTCGCCTCGATACGATGCAGGCGGCCGTGCTCAACGTGAAGCTGCCGCACACCGCCGAGGAAAACGCCATGCGGCGCTCCATCGCCCGCATCTATTGCGAAGAAATCCGCCATCCCGATATTCGCCTGCCGCTTATGACCGACGATTGCGTGTTCCACCAGTTCGTAATCCACACCGACCGACGCGACGAGCTTACGGCCTATCTCACCTCCAACGGCATAGGGTGGGACATGCACTACGCCACACCACCCCATCTCCAGCCATGTTACCGCGCCGAACGCTCCTGGGCGGATAATGCCGGAATTATCCGGACTCCGTCTGACCCCCTGCGTCTTCCCAAAGGCGGACTTTCCATAACCGAGCACCTTGCAGACACTCTTCTAAGCCTTCCGATCTCCCGCTGCACCACACAAAAAGATGCCCGCGAAATCGCAGACATCATCAACAACTGGGCCTAAAAAAAGCCTCAGGGACCTCAACAACCTTAAAGGCCACAGCTTTACCTTAGAGACCTTAAATTCCTTAAAGACCTTAACGACTTTAGAGACTTTAGCGACCTGAGAGTCCTTAAATTCCTTAAAGACTTTTATTACTGTCCGCTAAACTATAAAAAGTCGAGTCCAACTTCTTGAATGGAAGAA
>ERZ836877.909-NODE-909-length-48205-cov-4.274143_pt1 | contig 48205 bp, 28 predicted proteins | sample MGYA00519469_ERZ836877 | MGnify/ENA primary metagenome ERZ836877 (study PRJEB31850, sample SAMEA3708809) | human gut metagenome | biome: human gut; feature: human-associated habitat; material: faeces | place: China | collected 2014 ...
CTACAGCTATTTACGGTTCTCGTGGTGCAAACGGTGTCATCATGATTACAACAAAAAAAGGTACCCAAGGAACAAAGAACTGTACAGTTAATCTGAACACAGGTATTCAGATGCGCGACCGTTTAGTAGACCTTATCACCGGACAAGACTGGCTCGACTACACAGGACAACAGGCTCCCGCCAATGGCATTTACACCGATTGGCAGAGAGAAATCATCCAAAAGACAGCCTTTACACAAGACTATAGCGTAACATTCGATGGAAACAGTAATGGTACAAGTTACATGCTTTCTGCAGGTTACTACGACCAAGAGGGATTGATTGAAGCGCAAGGATATGAAAAATACTCTATCCATAACAACTTGCAACACAAATTCAATAGTTGGTTAACAGTTGGTTCCAGCATTCAATTCACTACGTCTAAACAAGATGTATTCAACAATGCCACCAGCGAACTCTTCCGTACAGGTTCTCCTACCGAACCTGTTAAGAACGAAGACGGTTCATGGAATGCTATCAACGGAGCTGCCAAATTTAACCCGGTAGCCGATATTGCTGCTACAACCGACCGTCGAAATAGTACCCGTTTCCTAGGTAACTTCTTTGCGGAAATCGCTTTCGACAAGCATTTAAGTTATAAACTTAACATCGGATACGATTTAAAGAATACAAGAAAATACGAATACAGAACTTCACAAACAGCCGCTGCCATCATCGACGGTACCGGTTCCGGTTCCGGAAGTCACGCTTGGGGCAAGGGCCGCAGCAAACTGATGGATAACATCGTTACGTATAAGAACCAATGGGGAGGACACCGCCTCACAGCTACCGGTGTATACTCTTATCAGGAATACAAATACGAAAGTCTCAACGCTTCTTCTAAAGCATTCGACAACGACTTGCTCGGTGCATGGAAAATAGACGGAAAGGAACTTTCAGGATATGGAAGTGACATTTACGGAAACAAACTGATTTCTTTTACCGGACGTGTTTCTTATGCTTACAATGATAAGTATTTGTTAACGGCTACCGCACGTTATGATGGTTCTTCACGTTTTGGTAAGAACAACAAATGGGGACTTTTCCCATCAGTAGGTTTAGCTTGGCGTGTTACTGAAGAAGATTTCTTAAAAGACAACAGCGTTATTACAGATTTGAAAATCCGTGGAAGCTATGGTGTTACAGGTAATCAGGAAATCGGTAACTATAAATCACTTGCACAGCTTTCAAGCGGTACAAAATATGGCTATTCTGACGGTACTATCTTATTACCGGGATATGGTGAATCAGTAGGTAATCCTGATTTAAAATGGGAACGCACAACACAGATAGACTTAGGTTTCGATTTGACATTGTGGGACCGTTTGAATATTAACTTCGACTATTATAACCGTACTACCAATGACTTGCTTTACGATACTCCGATTCCTTCGAACTCCGGTTTCAGCTCTGTAATGAGCAACGTAGGTAAAGTGGGCAACCACGGTATTGAGTTGACTATAGGCGGCGACATCTACAAGAACAAAGATTGGAGCGTGAACGCTTCGGTAAACTTCACCTACTCTACCAATAAGATTAAAGAGCTGAACGAACACGAAGACAAAGAATTGAACAGCGGTAAGAACAGCGGTATAGGTAGCTACTTGAAAGAAGGATATCCAGTAAACTCAGTATGGGCTTACAAATCACTCGGTATTATCAAAACGCAAGAACAGCTGGATGATTATAAGAAACAACTTCCAGCTTATGCAGCCGGCGCACAATTAGGTGACGAAATGTTTTGGGATAAAGACGGTGACCATACACTGAGCACAGAAGACTATATTTGTCTGGGCTCTACCGAACCGAAATACTATTATGGTTTCAATGTAGGAGCAAAATATAAAGATTTCAAAATCGATATCTATGGACAGGGCGCATGGAAATATGCTTCTGTAGCAGGAGCCGAAGCCAACCACAGAGCAGCGATGGGATATGCACAAAACACTTCAGGACAAACCGATAACGGAAACTATTTGCTACAGGCAGAAAACTCTGTAGGCGGATTACTTGGATGGATAAGCAAGGATGCTTATAAGGACAAATGGAGCGAAAGTAATCCAAACGGAAATCTTCCACGCAAAGGATTCAATGGTTTATTGAGTAGCCGCACTAATGCAGACTGGTACTATTTCATCTTGAAAAATATCCAATTAAGCTACGACTTTACTTCATTGATTGACATTAAAACGGTGAAGGCCTTGACGTTCAAAATGAACTTCCAGAACTTCTTCACTTCCTCTAAAACCAATGGATATAATCCTGAAAATGGTGACGTAAGTAACCCTTGGGGTAAAACAATCATGTTTGGTGTAAGTGCTAAATTTTAATTTATAAACGAAAGAATTATATGAATACAATATTATCGCAACTTAAAAAATATACAGTATTGGGCGCAGTAGCTTTGGCCGCTGTAGTCTACACAGGCTGTACCAACTTGGACGAAAATCCATATACATTCATTGACCCTGATAAATTTTATAATTCAGAAGCCGATATAAACGCTGCGTTGAATGACACCTATCGTGCATACCGCAACATGGCGGCTAGCGGACGTAACTACATTGCCCCACTGGAAATATTGACTGATGTTGGCGAAGCTAATTACCGCAAAGAATCACAAAACCACTACCGCAACACGTGGTCAGATATGAACAACATTAATAATACGTTCTCCGATGTGTGGAATAAAGGATTCGCTACCATCAACAATGCCAACATTGTACTGGGCCGTGTAGAGGATGTGGAGATGGATGGGACCAAAAAGAATTATATCAAGGGACAGGCTCTCTTCCTCCGTGCTTATTCGTTCTATCACATTGTACGTATTTATGGCGGTTGCCCTATACCTTTAACTTATACCGAAGGTATTACCGGACTAAAAGTACCCCGTGCCACGGCTGCGGAAGTATGGGAACGTATTTTCCTGGATTTGAAAGATGCCGATGGATTACTTCCTTATAAAGGAACCAACGGTTACGAAAATTGGCGCGCCAACAAAAGTGCCTGCCACGCTTTATTAGGTGAAGCATATCTTTACAAGGCAACTATCAGCAACGAAGATAACATGCAAGCAAACAAAGACGAATTGACCTTAAGTAAACAATATAGCGGTTATGTGATTGAGGAAGCGAAAAAAGGAGCATACGAGTTGATGCCGAGCTATAACGACCTGTGGTTATGGTTCAACAAAAATGCTAAAAACAACAAAGAGTCTATCTTTGAGTTGCAGTTCTTCAATGGCGACGGAGGAAAGAATGGCATGTCTGAAGATTTCGGTATATACGGAGGTATGAAAGTAGATGGACAAGTGATAGCTGGAGCTTTTTACTGCCGTTTCGGACCTACTACGGACGTATACAAGTCGTATGACGCCAAAGACGACCGTCGCAATATTCTTTTGACGGAATTCACCAGCAAGAAGGATATACATTATGTTTACGATTTGGAAGAAGAGAGATGGAATGACCCTAGTGGCAAACCATATCTCTGCGAAGACAAATACTCTTTCACCACCCTTATCAATGCCAAATACATTGACCGCTGGGCTGATGCATCCCTATACAACACACTGGCAGCAGCTAACTTCCCGCAACTACGCTATGCCGAAGTATTGCTCAACTATGCCGAAGCAGCTAACTTGCTGAAAGCTGGCGACGGATTAGCAGAACTGAACGCGGTACACACCCGCGCTGGTTTAACCCCGCTGCCTGCTATGGGACAGAAAGAAATGGATGATGCCATTCTGCAAGAACGTGTATGGGAATTCGTAGGTGAAGGTAAAATCTACTTCGATGAGCTTCGTAAAGGTGTACTAGGTGACAGAGCTGAAAAAACAGCAAACAGAAGCTTCCAGATTTGGAAACAGAACATCGAATTGGTTAAGGATATGGGAACTTCACGCCAAAAAGTATTCTTCAGCTATCCTATGACGGACAAACCAACCAAAGGCTGGTTGTGGAAAATCCCATCTGGAGACATAAGTTCTAATACTCTATTGGAACAAAATCCAAATAACGAGAGCGCATCATTGAAATACGATTGGACGATATAATTAAAAGTAAATGAGAATTCAACAGATACATACTCATTATTTGAATTCTATTAATTGTTATTAATTAGCTTATAGTTTGTAAATTAAAAGAAGGAGCTATCTCTGTGAAGAGATGGCTCCTTTCCTGTTATATAACCTATTTCAACGCAAGTAGTTTCATCAACGAACAAGACTACTAGTGTTTGCCTATGAGACTACTTGAATAAGGTGATGAGACTACTAGTGTAAATAGAAAACTTCAGGACTCGGTTTTATACTTGAACCCTGAAGTTTTCAACTATAGCCTCTTTATGGTTTGGCATATTCCAATATTGGGCCGGAAACATTATCCGGGTTCTGTTCTCCTGATAATGCCGGGTTCGAATCATAATCACCTTGAGGAATCTTCCACAGAAAACCTTTTTTAGGAGCAAACTGCAAAGGTTCAAACAGATAAAGTTTTTCCAATACACCTCTCTTAATGAATTCATTGACAAGCGTGCCTAAGCGGGCAGTACGCAATGCATCGAAATACACCTTCCCTTCGCCAATAAATTCTTTGCATCTTTCCTCAAAAATGGCATCGTCCAAAGCTTGTCCACTGATACCTGTAATAGGAGTCAATCCGGCACGTTCGCGAACTTCATTAAATTGCTCAACACCTTGCCCTGGAGTTAACAAGTTTGCAGCTTCCGCATAGTTGAGCAACACTTCGGAATAACGTAAAATATAAAAGTTCGGAGCGGGTTTCTGCAAAGAAGCATCTGTAATCCGGTCATAGTACTTCACATTTCCCGGAGTTGAAGTAGGCCATCCATTTACACTTCCCACATGACTTCCCGGCCAAACTCCTTTATCTTCGGGATGGAATACAATTGTATTTCCTGTTTTTGACTCTACGTATTCAGTCAAGAAACAGTCCTTACGATTGTCCACATCATCATAGCTTAAGTAAGCATAGGTAGAAGGTCCAAAACGATGGTACATATACGAACCCAGGTTAGATTCCGTGACATTGATACCGAACTGACGGTGTAATTCACAGTCTTGGTCTTGTATCGGAGCAAATTGCAATTCAAAAATAGATTCTTTTCCATTTTTCGCATCGGCATTAAACCAATACCAAAGATTTCTATATGGTTTAACCAATTCATATTTATGACCATCGCTGGCAGGGTCTATCAATTTCCAACTATACTCTTTGCTCAGAGTCAAATACTCCTCATTGTTATTGTTCATAGAAGCTCGATAAAGATAAACTTCTCCTAATGCTGCGTAACAAGCACCTTCGGTTACTCTCCAATTATCATATCCCGCCTCTCCTTTTTTGGGAAGTTTTCCAATACCATATTTCAAATCTTCAATCAGATAAGTATAGACTTCATCCACACTTTTACGTGGAATGTTGAGAGCTGACGGAGCGGTTTCTTCACTTGTAAAACTTTCAGGAATCGGGCAACCTCCATAGATTCTAAGCAAATGAAAATAGGCATAACCACGTAAAAAACGTGCTTGGGCAAAGATACGTTCTTTCGCAGCTTGGTCCATCTCTACTCCTTCCCCGCGTCCTAAAACAATATTAGCACGGTTAATGGTGGCATAAGCTCTCGACCATAGTTCACTCACGCTATTGCTTGCATTGTTTACATCACTCCATACATTTATTAAGTGAGCGTTTTCTTTCGTATAGCTTGGTTGTCCTAAATGAGTGGAACATTCTATTTTCATCAAATATTTGTAGTCACTCGCCATTTTACGAAATCCGTTATATACAGAATTTAAAGAGCTACTCAACTCCGTTTCGTTCTTATAATAGTTTTTAGGGTCAGTAAAAGTATACGGACTTTCATCCAAGTTCGTACATCCGGCAAGGATTGTAGCCGTAATTCCTACAGCTAACAGGATTTTGGCCTTTTGAACTTTTAATATAAATGTTTTCATATTCTGATAATCAATTTAATAGGTTAAAATTTAGCATTAATACCGAAGAGGATAGATTTAGCCCACGGATTACTTACGTCTCCATTTTCAGGGTTGTATCCACGATGGTTAGCAAACGTTACAAAGTTCTGGAAGTTGACATTGAACATGAGCTTCTTTACAGTCTTAATCTTAACGAGCGAAGTGAAATCATAGCTCAATTGGATATTCTTTAAAATGAAATAATTCCAATTACCATTTGTACGGTTACTCAAGTATGTATTTTTTGCTCCTGCACGTGGGAAATTGCCATTCGGATTCTCTTCACTCCACATACGGTCATAGGCATATTTAGTTGGAATAAATACATTGTTCAACAATTGATTTTCACCATAGAGTAAATAACTTCCTAAGTTAGCATATCCTACAGCCCAGGCTGAACCATTTACAGAATTGTCTTCAGCTCCTGCAATCGATGCATATTTGGTAGCGCCTTGTCCAAAGATGTTCAGTTTAAAGTTCTTATATTCTGCGCCGATGTTTATACCATAATAATATTTGGGTTCAACCGAGCCGATGCATTCATAGTCATTGATATTAATAGAACCATTGCCATCTGCATCTCTATACATTTCATCTCCTTTTGATAAGCTGGCTCCAGCTCCCGGAACTCTCTCTTTATAATCTTTCAATTGCTCATCTGTTTTGATGATTCCCTCTGAGTGGCGTGCCCATACAGCATTCACCGGATAACCCACTCTTAAGATTTGCGCAAGGCCGGTGCTACCATCACGAATGGTAACAGATTCTACATCGCCGTACAGTTTCTTAATTTCATTTTTGTTCCAAGTAAAGTTTACAGAGGCATTTAATTTGAAATCTCTTGTATCAATGATATCACCGCCAACCGTTAATTCTATACCGTTATTGGCAACCTCACCTACGTTGCTTAATTTGGTTGTATAACCGGATGTAGAAGGAATAGGAACATTATATAACAAGTCTTTGGTGCTACGAGTATAGTAGTCGAAGTTGATATGTAAACGGTTCCATAAAGAAATATCAAAACCTAAATCCCACTGATTTGTACGTTCCCATTTCAAATCGGAATTACCTACTGTCTCATAGTATCCCGGAATTTGAGAAAGACCATTATTATAGTTACTGTTTTTATCAGAGTTCAAACGAGTTAAAGATTGATAGTTTCCAATCTCCTGGTTACCGGTAATACCAAAGCTGGTGCGAAGTTTCAAGTCGGTAATAACAGAATTGTCTTTCAGAAAATCTTCCTGAGTAACACGCCAGGCCAAACCTACTGACGGGAAGAATCCCCATTTGTTATTCGCACCAAAACGGGAAGAACCGTCATAACGTCCGGTTGCAGTTAATAAATATTTGTCAGCATAGGCATACGATACACGTCCTGTAAAAGAAATCAATTTATTGCTATAGATATCAGTTCCCCAAGTCACGGATTCCTTCTTTGCCAACCCCATATCCCATGCGCCGGTCACATCATTCGCAAAGCCCGTTCCTGCCAACTCCGCATCTTCATATTTATAATCTTGATAAGAGTAAACAGCCGTAGCAGTCAAACGATGCTCATTCCATTGATTCTGATAAGTCAGAATGTTATCCATCAATTTGCTATATGTTTTATACCATTTATGGCTACCGCCGCCTTCCGTGCCTTTATAAAGATTTTGAGACATTTGAGAAGTTACATAAGAGTAGAAACGTGAGTTCTTCATATCAACACCCACACTACTCTTGAATGAAAGATGCTTATTGAATTTAATTTCAGCAAAGAAGTTTCCTAATATACGGGAACTCTTTGTTCGATTGGTACTTTCCTTACTATCTGCAACCGGATTATAAGCTGCATCAAGAAATGAATTGTGGTCGCGAATAATATTATAAGAACCGTCTTCATTGTAAACAGGCTCTGTTGGCCATGCGTAACGGAATAGGTCACCTGTTTTATTATCTGATTCGTTTTGGGTAGAATAAGTAAATTGAATACTGGACCCAATAGTTAACCAGGAATTGAAGTCATGTTGCAAATTACTATGCAAAGAATATTTCTCAAAACCTTGTCCTTCAATCAAACCATCCTGGTCATAAAAGCCTGCCGACAACATATAGCCCGTATCATTACTATGCCCGTCCAAGCTTACATTGTAGTCTTGAATTAAAGCACTGCTTTTAATAACTTCTCTCTGCCAATCCGTAAAGGTGCCATTATAACCATTCGGAAAAGGTAACTGTTCTCCAGATTTGCCTTGGTTTGTATAACCTTTATTCATAAAGTTCACAAAATCCTGCCCGGTAATCAAATCTTGCAGACGGCTACGCATTTGTACACCTGTAGAAGTGTTGATACTTAAGTTTTTAGTTCCTTGTTTTCCCTTTTTGGTAGTAATCATCACTACTCCATTGGCACCACGAGAACCATAAATAGCGGTAGAAGAGGCATCCTTTAGAATTTCCATGGATTCTATGTCGGAAGGATTAATATCATTCAAGTTACCATCCATCAAAGGAAAGCCATCTACTACATACAGAGGTTCGTTGCTGGCAGAGATAGAACCCGAACCACGAACACGAACAGTGGGAGATGCTCCGGGCTTGTTATTCGTAAATACGGCTACACCGGAAGATTTTCCTTGCAACGATTCCAATGGGCTGGACGCTACAGAGGCAATGATGGCATCACTTTTCAATTGGGTAGCCGAACCGGTCAAGTCGCTTTTCTTCATCGTACCGTAACCTACTACCACCACTTCATCAAGAAGTTCGGTATCTTCTTTCAGTACAATTTTAAGAGGTGCGGTTCCTGCTGTTACGTTTTGGGTAACGTATCCTACATAAGAAATAACTAATACGGATTTAGCAGGTGCGTTTAAGGTGAAGTTTCCGTCGAAATCGGTTACTGTACCGTTCGTTGTACCTTTTACGACAACACTGGCACCGATGATTGCTTCACCCGTTTGGTCGGTAACAGTTCCTGTTATCTTCTGTTGGGCATAAGTGAACACGGATACTCCTAGCACTAATAATAGAAGAAATATCTATATATCATTACCTTAATAGTTCTATTTAAGTGATATAAATCATAGATTTTTAGCCTCTTACTATATGTTCAAGCACTCAAAACCTTCTTTTTTATTGCCATATTGAGTGAAATGATTTATTTTCGGGCACTATTATTTCGCAAAGTTTTCGCAAAACGACTTAGACTAAAGGCTATGGAAGTAACTGAACAACAGATTTCAGCAAAACAAAGCAAATAATATACCTCAAAAGCTAATTAAAATGAGACTAAACAGAATACGAAAGAAACTATTTCCGATATAAGAAACATGTTTAGCTTTAATTGTTTCGCAAGATTTTCGTAAATCACCTAAATAAAAAACTATGGCAACATTCAAAGAAGAAATTCAGAAAAGTAAAGCAGACGGTACATGCAAAGTCATGATACGGATGACACACAACAGAAAGCTAAAAAGAATACCTACGCCTATATTCATTGACAAGAAGAATGTAACAAAATCAGGAAGAATAAAAGACCAATCGGTTATAGACGAGATTGAAAGGTTACTGAGATTCTATAGAAAGAAATGCAATAAGCTATCCTTCACTATCGATACCATGTCTATCGACGACCTCTATCACCATTTAATGATACCGGAAAAAGAACATATTGACTTTCTGCAATACTTCAGAACTTATATACATGACAATGCTGAGAAAAAAGGTATCACAAACTATAAAAGCGCCTACAATGCGCTATACAAATTCACGAATAAGCCGGAGTTATACATCAATGAGATAACTGATGATTTTTTAAAAGAACTGGAAGCAAGCATTAAAGGAGTCCGCGCCGTATCTCTGTATATGTCTTCCATCAAAACGGTATTCACCTCTGCAAGAGATAAGTATAACGATGAAGAAAGAGGAATTATAAGAATCCCATACAATCCTTTCAAAAAGTATAAAGTCCCCAAACAAAATATAGCAGAAAAGAGAGCCCTTGAAGCCCAAATTATGAAAGCCATATACGACCTGCCCTATCAAACAACAACCAAAGGCAGAATATTGGAAAACCGAAGAAACCTAGCCAAAGATATGTTCATTCTCTCATTTTGCCTGATAGGCATGAACTCTGCTGATTTGTATCAATGTTCCCAATGTAATAACGGAACACTCATTTATAACAGAGCAAAAACGAAAGACAGAAGAAAAGACAAAGCGGAGATACATGTAGATATCCCTCCAATAGTAACGCCTATTTATCAACGTTACAAAGACCCCTCTAAAAAAAGAGTATTCAAATTCCATACAAAGTATGCAAACACCATTGGTTTTAATATGGCCATCAATCTTGGATTAAAGGAAATAGCAAAAGAAATAGGCCTGAACACACTGCAATTCTATGCCGCCCGCCATTCATGGGCAACCATAGCCCGGAATGACTTGGGAATAGACAAAGCTACCATACACGAGGCGCTTAACCACGTAGACAACTCCTATACGATTACCGATTTATATATCAAAAAGAACTTTGTAGCCATAAACAAAGCCAACAAAGAAGTCATACAATATGTATTCGGCGAAAAAGAAATCAATAAGTAGCCCTCCGGCTTCTTCGTTTCAGAAAATTTGTCTACTTTCGTCATCGAAACTCTAATACTACTGATATGAAACATCTTGTATTATACGGAATAGTGTGCATACTATGCCTGATTCCATACAACACCATCCATGCACAAAAACAGACCGACAGTCCGTCATTCGAAAACTATACAGTTCGGTGGACCTCACAAAGCAAAAACTCTTCGGAATCCATGCCCTGCGGAGGAGGAGATACCGGCCTCAACGTATGGGTGGAGAACAATGATATACTTTTCTATTTCTCACGTAGCGGCACCTTCGACGAAAACAATGCCTTCCTGAAATTAGGCCGCATCCGGCTACGTCTCTCTCCCAACCCTTTTGCAACAGAGCGTTTTGAGCAAACACTCACGTTGCAGGATGGCAGTGTACGGATTAAAGGAGAGGGAACAACGGTTACCTGCTGGGTAGACGTATTCCATCCGGTTATACACGTAGAGGTACAAAGCAAAACACCTGTTTCCGCAGAAGTCTTTTATGAGAATTGGCGGACAAAAGACTTTGCCGCTAAAGGAGAAGACGCTCATTTCTGTGGTCTGAAAGGAACTCCCGTAGATATTTATATCCATCCGGACAGCATTTCTTTCGAACAGAATCAGATTCTTTTCTATCATCGCAACAAGAACGATTTCGCCTTTAACAAGACCGTAGAGATAGAAGAACTGGAAGATATTAAATCCCAATTATGGAATCCGGTAAAGAACCGCACTTTCGGAGGTATCCTCCAAGCTGACGGATTCGTACCCAACGGCACGGAAGAGGGGCGTTATGTCAATACGGACTATAAAGCATGGAAACTGAAAAGTGCCCAACCTAGAAAACAGCATCAGCTTGCCATCTACTTGCACACCCAACAGGCTGAACACTTTACAGATTGGTATGCTCAGTTGAAACAACTGCAAACAAAACAGAATAAAACAATCAAACAAGACCGGAAGGCAACTCTTAATTGGTGGAAAGAGTTCTGGAACAGGAGTTTTATCTTCCTTTCAAGCCAGACAGATAGCATCGCTTTCCAAATAGGACGAAACTACCAGCTCTTCAGATACATGCTGGCCTGCAATGCTTACGGAGACAGTCCTACCAAATTTAACGGAGGCTTGTTTACTTTCGACCCTTCTTTTGTGAAAGGCGGATTCACACGACATACTCCGGATTTCAGGAACTGGGGAGGCGCCGTAGCTACCGCACAGAACCAGCGTCTAGTCTATTGGCCCATGCTGAAGAGCGGAGATTTCGACATGATGGATGCCGAATTCAACTTCTATCTCCGGGCACAGAAGAACGCGGAACTGATGACACAGTCGTATTGGGGACACCAAGGTGCCTGCTTTACCGAGCAAATAGAGAACTTCGGTCTGCCTGCCGCTTATGCATACGGACTTAAACGTCCCCAGGATTACCCACGCGGACTACAATACAATGCCTACGTAGAATATCAATGGGATACTGTTTTTGAATTCTGCCTCATGATGTTGGATACCCAAACATACGAGGGAAGAGACATCTCCTCATACATTCCTTTCATAGAAAGTTGCCTGACATTTTATGATGAGCACTATCGTATGCTAGCTTCCCAACGTACTCCCAAGATATTCGACCGCGAAGGGCATTATGTGCTCTACCCGGGAACAGCTTGCGAAACGTATAAAATGGCTACGAACTCGGCACCTACCGTAGCAGCGCTCACAACTGTACTGAAACGCTTGTTGCAACTACCGGGGGAATATCTTTCCATAGAACAACGCAATCGCTGGGAAGAGATGTTAAGCCATATACCGCCTCTCTATTTCCGGGAGATGAACGGACATAAGACCATCTCTCCTGCCAAGTCGTGGGAACGCCTCAGCAACGTGGAATTGCCGCAACTTTATCCGGTATATCCTTATGGGATGTATGGCATCGGTCTTCCGGACCTGGATGTAGCCATCAATACTTGGAAATATGGAGCAGACCAGGAAATACAAAAGAACCGTCATGAAAGCTGGCATCAAGACCCTATCTTCTGCGCACGGCTGGGATTAACCGATGATGCTAAGAGACTGACCATTCTAAAGCTGCAAGATGCCAAAAAACGTTTCCCTGCCTTTTGGGGACCCGGCCACGACTGGACACCGGACCATAACTGGGGCGGAAGCGGAATGATTGCCTTACAGGAAATGTTGATGCAGACAGTGGGAGAAAAGATTTATCTATTCCCTGCATGGCCTATGGAATGGGATGTACACTTCAAGCTGCATGCCCCGCAACAAACGACCATTAAGGTCACTCTAAAAGACGGAAAGGTAGAACAACTGGATGTATATCCGCAAGAACGTGCCAAAGACATCATTCTGTATAAAGGAAGCGCTAAATAATAAATGCTCTATGCTTAGGGAGCAGCACAATCATCTGACAGATAAATAGAAAAATAGAGTTCAATGAAAACGGAAGGCTTCTCTTTATGAGAATTGTTTCCCCGTCTAAAGGAAACATGCTTTTCAACTATTACATCTCTATTATATCTAGACAATGGGCAGAGGAAAAAGAAAGTGCCTTAACTCAAGACATCGCTCATTATTAAATTGCAAAGCCTCTATTTGCTCCATGCAGCAAATAACAATAAGGAGCTCTTTTTATAACGAACGTTCGTTTGACGCTAAACGAACGTTCATTTAGGGAGAAACGAACGTTCATTTCTAAAAAAAGGGGGGGGGGAGAAAAAAAAGGAAGAAAGCTTTTCTATATCCACATAAAGGATTCTTCTTCCTCTTAATTCAAAAGTAAGTGGGGCTATAGAGCTATTTTCAAAACGAAGTTAGCACAGACTTCATTCTGTCTGCTGTTAGCGACTTTCCAAGTGTCAGATTACTCATTTTCCACACTGTAGGTAGGCCAATGATATTGCACAGGTTAGGCTAATGGTATTACGTAGGTTAAGCTAATGGCATTACGTAGGTTAGGCCAATACATGCCGAGCAAACAAAAAAGAGCGCCTCTAAGAGACGCTCTTTTCTATAATACTTTCAAATGGAGCTTAATTATTCAGCTGCGATGATAACACGACGGTTGTATGAATTCGGTTTCAAAGTAGCAACGCCACCCATACCTTCAACAATTAAGTTATCACGGCTTACACCTAATTTAACCAATTCGTCAGCTACTCTGTTAGCACGAGCCTCGCTCAACTTCTGGTTCAAAGATGCACTACCTGTTGCGCTATCAGCATAACCTGTAACTCTCAATTTAGCACCAGTTTCTTTAACCATGTCAGCCAAAGCTTGGAGGTTAACGATTTCTTTCTTAGATGCAATCTGAGAAGAACCGATATTGAAGAATACAGACTGAGGAGCTGCAAGCACTTCTTTCACTGTGTTAGTCTTAACCACTTCTTTCGGTTTTTTAGCCAAATCAGATTTCAATCTAGCATTTTCTGCTTGTTGAGCAGCTAAAGCTGAGTTCAAAGCGTCAAGCTGAGCAGCGTTCAAAGCCATCAAAGCGTCTACATCCGGAGTCTTCTGGAAACCTGTAGTCTTGCCCAAGTTTACAGTGAAACCTACAGAAGCAGTCAACGACTTATCAAAGCTTCTCATACCTCTCTTAGAAGAACGTTCGATACCATCGAAATCTCTTTCTGCAGCCATTGCACCAACCTCGAAGTTCAAGTTTACGCGGTTGCTAAGACGCCAAGTGTTCAAGATACCGAAGTTGTAAGTCATTGCATATCTGTCAGCAGAACAGTTACGAGCCAAACCTACACCAGCGTAAGGAATGAAGTTCCATACACGAGTATCGCTATAACCACAAAGCATATTGCTCAAGTTGAACAATACATCTTCGTGAATATTGAAATAATCAAATTTACCGGTAGTAGAAGGAGTGTTAACTTGTTTGCCCCAAATTCCGTTGAATTTAGTACGCAATCCAAGACCCGGAGTAAACCATTTACCAACCGCTACATCAAAACCAAATGCACGTCTTGTTGATTTAAGTGGGCTCTTGGAAACACCTTTTTCTTGGTCTGAATAAAATGCAGAATAATCTGCACCTACCTGAATAAACCAATTGCTCCAAAATGAATTTGTTGATACACTATACTTTTCAGTAGGTACTTCAACAACTTCGACAGTCTCCTGAGCAAAAGCAACAGTAGACAAGCTAGCTACAGCTAGCGCAATCATTAACTTTTTCATACTTTTTTCTATTAATAAATCATTATTCAATTATATTGCCATTAACTCTAATTAATAACGCAAATAGGAACTAAAATGTTTTAAACAATTACTTTCAAATTGATATTTTCCCCTTTTCCATATAGGGCATTCTTATTCAATTAACATTATATTCTTCGACAAAAATAAACAAAAAATACTAAATGCAATGATTTTTCATAAAAAAGTCATAACCTTTTAACAATATATAATATCCGAAGCATCTATTCAACTCTCTATTTTTACCCATAACGCCTATATATAAATAAGGTATAGCCTTAAAAAAGCCGGTCTATGTCCGTTTCCTGAATAACCGATAAAACTACTTTTCCATCCGGTGTATAATTCGGAACTTCACATATAAAAAGAGAATCCACTAAATTGTTCATCTCTTCATTACTTAAATATTGTCCCGGCACAATAGCAGCCGACTTGGCCAAAGCCAAAGCAATGGTACTTTGGATATCACGTTTCACATCATTTCCCTTCTCCATGGCCGTATGTACCATATTCCGAAGTAGTTCCACCGGACTTAAACCTTCCGTACCTGTAGGCACTCCGTTTATAGCATAACTTCCGCCCCCCAAATTAGAGAGTTCGAAACCGATAGCCGACAAATCATCGAAGATACTTTCGAGCATGACAGCTTCCGATGCCGGAAATTGTACTACTTCGGGAAATAACACTCCCTGAGAAATGCCTTGCTTCTTTTCTATCTGCGTTAAATAGCGGTCATACAGAACGCGTATATGCGCACGTTGCTGGTCTATTATCATCAAGCCGGATTTCACCGAAGTAAGTATATAACGTCCTTTAAACTGATAATGTTGAGAGGATTTCTCCATATAAGAGCTTTCCTTATTCAACATAGAGGGTTCTTCTTCCGAGAAAAAAGACGATTCTCCTTTCGGGAAAGAGGCGGAATTCGGCTCAGAAAAAAGAGCAACATCCGAATCCGGGAAAGAAGGGGTCGACTTCTCTAATCCCTGATAAAGTTCCTCCCAATTGGTTTGAGGACGGGAATAAGAAGATTCACTTGTCTTAAACGGATTGAAATCCGGGTTATAGTTTGTTTTGGGAGGCGCCACACTTGTTCTATTTTCATACACCGGAATATCGAACATACCTTCCGTATCAAAATCAATGGTTGGCACCGCGTTGAACTTACCCAGCGACTCCTTAATGGCAGCAGCGATAATTTGCCATATAGCCTGTTCGTTCTCAAACTTTATTTCTGTCTTGGTAGGATGGATATTCACATCAATGTTGGCAGGGTCTATCTCAAAATAGATAAAGTAAGAGACTTGCTCGCCTACAGGTACTAAATGCTCGTAAGCATCCACAATCGCTTTATGAAAATAAGGATGGCGCATATACCGTCCGTTGACGAAGAAATATTGATGCGCTCCTTTTTTACGGGCGGTTTCAGGCTTCCCTACAAACCCGGTTATCTTTACCAGACTGGTTTCCACATCGACCGATAGCAATTGCTGGTTCAGTTTCCTGCCGAAAACATCCAGTAAGCGCTGGCGTAAAGTGGTTTTAGGCAGATTGAACAGTTCCGCCTCATTATGATGCAAGGTAAAGCCCACTTCGGGATGTACCAGAACGATACGCTCAAACTCGGTTAGTATATTGCTCAACTCCGTTTGGTTAGACTTTAAAAACTTCCGCCGTGCCGGCACATTAAAGAATAAGTTCTTCACCAAAAAGTTACTGCCTTGCGGACAAGAGGTTACTTCCTGAGCCTCTACTTTAGAACCTGAAATAGCAAGGAAAGTGCCCAGCTCTTCGGTAGCCGTACGAGTATTGAGCTCTACCTGCGCTACCGCCGCAATAGAAGCCAGCGCCTCTCCACGGAAACCCATAGTTTTCAAAGCAAACAAATCGGCTGCTTCCCTTATCTTTGAAGTGGCATGACGCTCGAAAGCCAAACGAGCATCGGTTTCAGACATCCCTTTTCCGTCATCGACTACCTGGATACCCGTTTTCCCGGCATCCTTTACAATGACATTTATGTGTTTTGCTTCCGCATCGATAGCATTCTCAACCAATTCTTTAATAACGGAAGCAGGGCGTTGAATCACCTCTCCCGCCGCTATTTGATTGGCTACAGAATCTGGTAATAAACGAATTATATCACTCATATACTAAATTTAGAAACTCCAACTACCTGTTATCAGATAGTGCATAACAAATAATAAAGCTGCAATAGCGATAAGCAGGGCTCCGTATGTCAGAGGCTTACGTCCACTCTCCTTACGCCGTTTCAAATGAGTTGTACTTTGCACAAAAGCACCCCGAAGGTCCTCCGGACGGAATTCTTTTTCAGGTAACATTCCCAACTCACGCTTCGCGCTCTCTTCCATCTTTTTGAGCTTTTCTTTCCGCTCGTCCACATAGATATACTGATGGTCAAATCCACGTGGCTTCCTCATTTTGAACATTGCCATAATTCTTATTCTTTTTTTCTCTGTAATGTCGGTAACGGAACATCTCTCCGGATGGAAGCTTTCAACTCCTGTCCGGCTTTCTTTCCGCGCCAAACAAAGATATCCTCTTTATTTAGCGGACGGATATAATCGAACCACGAAAATGAAGGCAAGTAGCGTTTGTCCTCAGGAATCAGGCTCATGGGATACATCACCCCATTGGTTTTGGCGCTTGCCTTAATTTTCTCTATCTTTCTGTCTTTCAAATAAATATTCAACAAGCTGGTTTCCGCGTTGTTCACACCGATAAGGGTGCTGTCTTTATCGTCTATGGTATAATAGACAATTCGCACATTACCTATCACATCGGCTTGCCGGATGTCTCCGTCCTGAAAATAAGCTTTCATTTCTTTCCCGCTCACCTGATTATAGTTAATGGAATCGATTTGCTCAATAGACATTGCCTGATTGATAATATGCGCCCAGTCGATGGTGCTGTCGTTCATATACACTTTTATCTCCTCACCGAAAAGTTGCTGTTGTTCGTTCCATAGAATCGGATTGTCGTACATAGTCATGCACGAATCCAGGGAATTGAATACCAACGAATCGCAAACGGCCTGCATATCCCGGCTATAAATGCGTACCTTATGATAGGCCAATGTTTTCCGATACATGGAATCGGTATTGAAATTATAAGAAATCAACTTCAGGGTATCGGCGTGCATAAACAAGCTGTCGCCTTGCGAATAATCAATAGCAACCGCTCGGTCGGTAGCAAAAGCATAGCCGGTTAATTCATTGTAATAACAATATTCGCCGGTCATCATATTCTTATTCTGCACATCATTCATTTGTACATTCCAGAAAGCTTCTCCATAACCGGCATTCTTATCGTAGAACAGGCTGTCGCCTACCAGCTGACGGCTACCGTTAACCAACACCGAACGGTCGAGTAACTCGGCCTGCTGACTGACTGTATTATAAAAGCCTAACTCCGAATAAATATGGTTCTCTCCACTATCAATATTCGAAGGACCTACAATATTAGCCACCTTCGTCTCCGTATTATAACGAAGTGTATCCGAGGTGAGCGTAAATTGGGGATTGACCAGCTTCACATTGTAATTGAACACAGACATTTTCGTTGCCGGACTATACTCTCCCCACTCCGAAGTCAATACATTCTCTTCGTCCATTAAAGTTCCGCCATCGAAAAAGTAACCCAGATTAAACACTCGGTCGTAGTTCAAACTATCGGTAAGCAAGGTTGTCTGCTTATTTTCCATCCGCACATTCTCACGCACCTGCGCTATCTGCGTATTGCCGTCGTAATAGAGCCAGTCGCCATACAGGAACAAAGTGTCTCCCTGGTTCATCTTTACATTTCCAAAAGCTTCGAAAGAGTTCTTCGCTTCATAAAAGTAAGCACTGTCGCAATACATATACACACTGTCGTGACGGAAAGAAACATTCCCTTCCAGAATCTGAGCATCCGGGTTCTTTATCTTATTAAACCGCAGAATATCAGAGTGCAGCAAATAGACCTTTGTCTTTTTATCCTGCTGCGTATTTTTAGTCTGCGAGGTAGGTTTTACCTGCGCCAAACAAATGCCAAACAGGCATAGAATACTTACTACCAGTATTCTATGCCCGCTTGATATGTTTTTTTTCTTTTTCTTTTCAAGCATACGCCGTTCGTTCTACATTAATGAATCCACCCCGGATATTTAAAGTCACAGTTTCTCCAATTTTCATCAATCCTTACGTATGTACTTTTTTGTTTTTCCCGAATCCATTTATCCAATTTCTCGGCACGGCGTTTCTCCAGCACTACGTCTTTCAGCTGTTGGTAATCGTCGGTAATAGTGGCTTTATGCCCGTTTATTCTCGTTTTCAGTTTAACAATAGCACAAATTTCTTTTCCCTTCTCATTTATCATCGTGAAAGCTTTAGAGATTTCACCTACATTCATCTTATCTACCGTTTTGGCCACTTCGGGAGGTAATTCCTGCATCTGGAATTTAGATGTTCCCGTTTCTTTATTCGGCATCAAACCGTGATTATTGCGGGTATCCTTATCGCTCGAAATATAAAGAGCAGCATCTTCAAAAGAGAACTTATTGTTACGGATATCGTCGGCAATAGAGTCCAAACGCGCCGTAGCAGCCATTAAATCCTCTTCGGACACTCTTGGTTTCAACAAGAGATGGCGGACTTTAATACGGTCGCCTCGTTTTTCAACAAGCTGAATGATATGGAATCCAAACTCCGACTCCACAATCTTCGACACCTTCTTCGGGTCGGTCAGGTTAAATGCCACATTTGCGAACGCGGGGTCTAACATACCACGTCCCATAAAATCCATTTCACCACCAAACTTAGCCGAAGCAGGGTCTTCCGAATACAAGCGGGCTAAGGTAGAAAACTGAGTATTACCGGAATTGATACGGTCGGTATATTCACGCAGTTGGCCTTTCACCCTATCGATTTCCTCTTGCGGGATTTTAGGTTCCAGCGTAATGATTTGCACTTCTACCTGGGTTGTTACATAAGGAATACTGTCGGGCGGAAGGTCTTTAAAATAACGGCGGACTTGTGCCGGAGTCACTTTAATGTCTCCTACAATTTTCTTCTGCATTTCCTGCACCGTCAGTCCGTCACGAATGTTATCACGTAACTGCTCACGTATCTGAGTCGTTGTTTTATTAAAATACTCTTCCATCTTTTCCTTCGAACCAATCTGGTTGATATAGAAATTGGTCTGTTGTTCTACCCGGCTCAAAACTTCCGATTCAGAAACTTCGATACTGTCGATAGCGGCCTGATGGAGAAACAATTTCTGTATGGCTATACGCTCGGGAATCACGCAATACGGGTCGCCGTCTAATTTTTCACCTTCGTACTGGGCACGAATTCGTTCCTCTTCAATATCAGACTTCAGAATGGCTTCATCTCCAACCACCCATACCACTTCATCGATTACATTATCCTGTGCACATACGGCAACGCTTACCCACAACAAGCAAAGTAACGACAGGTTCCTGATACTTAACAATTTATTCATCTGTGTTTAAATAATAATAAGTAATTTCATTTTTATCTGATGCATTCTTATATAAGTCGGCTTTTACCTTTCGCATAAAGTCGACTTGTTTCAGATTCATCAAAATCTCTTTTATCTCTGTATGGGCAAAATCAAGAGGTTTCTCCTGTCCTGCTCCTAAATACTCTTCTACATTCAAAAAATACCAGAAGTGTTCATCCTTCACCTCTATCTGACGGTGCTTGTCAAGGTAGTTTTCCGGTTCGGGGACGGCTAACGGTATTTTATCAATCACATCGGAGGCACTCATCCAGCGGTCGTAGAAATAAGAATAGTCCACAGCTCCTTTTAAACTGAACTTTTCCAATTTCTCTACATTCTCCGGCGTATTCTTTTTGTACCACACCCGTACATTGCTTACGCCTTTTTCCGTTAAAGGCACCTTTATAAACAGTCCCTTTATCAAGGGTTTATCCAGCAAAAAAAGATTCTTATTCTTCTCATAAAAATCTTTGATTTCTTCTTCCGTAATCTGCTTAGAGAGTCTTTGCTCTATCAGATTTTGTTGGTAAGAGTGCATAATCAAGGCTCTGCGATAATGCTCCACCAACTGGTCTATCTTCTCATTATCCGGGATATTCCGGCTGGCTTTCTCGTACAGCAGAATATCTTCCACCCAGTTGCGGATATAGTTTTCGGCAAACAGCACACTATCGTCTTTGGACAATCCGGAAGGTTGCGCCTGTGCCAAATCTTCCTGATAAAGAAAGTGTCCGTCCACCTCAACCAATGGCATTTTTCCACTATGTTCATGATTTTTTTGGCACGACGCCAACAAACATAACATAGAGAACAATACACCGACAACTTTCATAACTTTATACACTCTTTAAATAATCAACGAAGATAGTGCTTTAATCCATTACTTCAGTGATTATTAACTGTTTTTAAAACCTCTTGGTTTATTTCAACCTTATATTTCTTGAGCCATCCGGCCACTTCTTCAGCTTGCCGGAAGGCATTGTAATCGTTTTCTACCTGCCCCGGCACATCCTGATAAGATTCCGGACCTTTCTTCAACTTTTTTCCAAGAGCTGTTACGTAAGGGTAATCGGAAGGAGGCAGAAAGGAGCCTTGTTTGAAAACCACCTTATCCACAGCCGGATTCGTACCGATTTGAAAGAGTCCGCACTCTACCTTCGCCTGTTTATCCGGATGCTTTTGATTATAATTTTCAACTGCGGCAGGCCAATTTTCCATCGGAAGACGTTTCAACAGCTTTTCTATTGCCTTTGCCGACGATTTATCTTTACAGTAGAGAACGCCTCCTTTATAATGCGGCAGTTCCCATGCATATTGCTTCTTGTTTTTCTTAAAATAAGAGGTCAGTTGTTCGGGAGTAGTCCGCTGTGTTCCTTGTTTCTTCTGCAAAGCTTCCTGCAATAAAGCCTCCTTGAGTTCGGCCAGCAAATAAGTCCGCCTCTTGTCAACGTCGACAGGTTGATTTTCAGAGACTTCACAAACAGCATCCTCTCCATCCCGGCTCTGCACCTGTATCAGATGCACTCCTACCGGAGAGACAAACGGACGAGACAGCTCCCCTGTTTGAAGCGACCTTATTTTGCACTCCACATCTTCCATGGTATGATGAAGGGGCAGCACAGCACGCTCGGCATAAATACCGCAAGAGGGTTCGGCCAGACAGCAGCGCACGCAATCGTCGAACGAATATCCGGAAGACACCGCCCTGTAGATAGAATCCATCTTATCGCATGCCGTTTGTATGCTCTTTGCCGAGGCATTTTGAGGCAGATAAATATAGAGATGTGCTAACCGAGTTTGCGGACGGGACTTGGCAGAAGAGCTTGCGGGAACTTTTGAAGGAGACGAATTGAAACAAGCTGTCAGCTCATTCATTTTTTCACGGAAAGAAGCTAGCGTATCCAGTCCCCTGTCTTGAGCCTCCAAGGCTTGCAGTTTCAAATGAATAAAAGACTGGGTAAATTCAGTGAGCAACATTTTATTCTGCGCCTTGTTTTTATTGTAAGCGTGCTCAAACTCGGAGCGGAGTATATCCTGCCCGCCGATACGCATCAGCACGTCGTCCTCCGTTTGTGCATGGAGTACGGTCAATACAAGAAAACAGAGACTTCCGGCTATAAACTTCTTCATTTCATTTTCTTCTTCGGGCGACAAAGATACATTACTTCACCGCAAAGAAGGAAACAATCGGGCATTTTTTTCATATTCCTTACATCTGAAAAGAAATTCCAGTACTTCCTACCGCCACCTCTGCAAGTTATTTCACTCGCCAACAAGAAGCAAGTACTTCTTCTAAGACAGCAAGTTAACTATTCCGGCCAATCATTCCGAAGTACAAGGTTAGGAGGTAACCGCAGGCAAGGAAGGCGACAAAGAGTATCCCAATGGTTGTACAACATGGCAAGGTAGCGAGTTGGATACGCGCAAGCCCTTAACAGCGTCATAAAGAGGGAGAGGTATGTATAACAACTCGTCTGCGGAGAGATAAAAGAACGAACGCCGACAAACCAGAAGTATTTCACATAATAGGAGAAAAGAATCTCAATATATTAGGAGAATAAATGTATCACATATTATGAGAAAAGCATCTCACAATATATGATACACTTCACAAAGCTTCATACACGAACTTTGAAACAAGGAGGAACGTCTTCTGTAAAAGGCGCTTACCATTTAATCCCGCACACGGATAAGCTCGTAGTAGTCCACATATTCATCGAACACAGGAGGGTCCGTCAAGCCTTGTTCACGAAACATACGGGCAATAGCCTCCTGTTCGTTAGGACGGATAAGCCGCTCCTTGTTCAGACTGCGATAGTAGAAGTTGCGTCCCAACCGGGCAAAGATTTGTTTTTTGATAACGACCGCATCCTCATGAGGTATACGACTGAGCAAATGAGTGATACCCCGCGCAAAACGCTGAGGTTTATCTTCCAGAAAATAAGGGCAATCTTCGCCCGAAGCAGAACGGTTGGTGAAAGGATTCACCACATTGACCGTACCCCGTTCGGGAGGTATAAGGAGTGCCATCCGGCGGCGAAGACATTGTTCTCCACGAGTACATTGGTCGTTCAAGCAATGAGTGAAGCTCACCGGCATGGAAGCGTAATCGAAATTCTCTTTCATAAAAGCTGATTCTTTTCCGGCAAAGATACGGTTTACACCAGAGTCCGCAAATACTAAAAGCCCTTTTCAACAGAATAAGATTTTTACCTGCTTATAATAGATAAAACAAAAGGGGCGCCCAACCCGAGAGGACGCCCCTGAGACTATATTATTAATAACCGATACTTCGCCAAGTATCAATAACCCGGATTCTGGAATTCCATATACCTCTAATAACAATCGCATGAAACTAAAACCATCTAAAAAACGCCAACACCCATATAACAATATACGCTTCTTACTTTCCAATATAAGTATGTACAATAATGGCCCCATTGCTACCTTCCGATCCATAGGCTGCAGCTTCCTTCATCACTTCCACATAGTCAATATCATTTAAACTAACACCTTCAAAAGAAGGAACTTTCACAGAGTCAATAAAAAACAAAGGGGTAGAATTTCCTTTAATCGTTCGTGTTCCACGGATATTTATATCCCTATCAGCTCCTCGTTGCTCACTTCCTGTAATATTCAATCCCGGCACGCGTCCTTGGAGAGCAGAAAGCACATCATGATAACCACTGCGACGCAATTCATCTCCACTGATGAAATTACCCGGGATAGTACGTTCTCTACGCGAAACAAAAGAAAAACCCAAATCAATAAACCCGGAGTCTTCATTCGCCTGAATATTTTTCTCATCTCCTAACCGGATAACAATGCTTCGCTTTCCATCTACCGGAAGCAAATAAAGTCTCTTTTTAATCTGTATTTTCAGCGTATCATTGGGCATAACGTCAGTCAGTCCAAATTCTCCTTTTTTATTTGTCAAAGCATAATCTCTCGGAGACTTCACATAGATATGAGCACTCTTTATCGGAGAACCGGATAAGTTTAATAACACTCCATTAAAAGGAGATTTGCGCTGAGCAGATACATTATTCAGAAAGAAACTGCCCAATACAAATAAAAACAGGAAATATTTCATAATTGTAAAATTTAGAGTTAGAGGATTCCACCGACCTTCACAAGCAAGCGGAATCCATGATACTTAATTTAAAAACCCGAAAATTTTAATCAAGCCCATCCAAACCCGACTTACCTGTCGCACCATATCCGTTATCTCCATATTCTTCCGCATTTAGAATTACGTTCAAGAACTCCTGCGAGATAGGACGGTTATAATGGAACTCTTTAAAGAGTCTCGCCGCACGTTTGTTATACTTGTTCAGACGTTCACCAATATTATTATGACGTTTCAGCAAAGCCCATCTAGCAAACTCACCGCACAATTCCCGTGCATACTCATCGAGCACATCTTCTTCGGTAGCCGTAGAAAGTTTCCAATCGGATTCTTTTGCCGTATCGCGTACGGAACGTTTGCGCAACGTATTCAGATAGCCGGCAGCTTTTCCTCCGTCACCCAACATTTGCCAAGCCTCCGCTGCAATCAAATAGACTTCAGCCATACGCATAATGTACATGTCGCCGCACTTTATCTGGCCTTTGCTTTCTGTTGTAAAACAGCCGTCATAGTTCCAATTGAACTTAATCAAGGAAGGAGCTGCGGACGAGCTGGTCTTTCCGTTACCAATGGCCGGTGGGTTACCGGCAGCACTACCGTTGGCCACACTACCATACACATAGGTATCTTCATAGAGATCGCTCATCACAATGACCGGATAGAGACATTTTGCTTTATCCGCATCAGACAAAGGTTTATGCACAAACACCGTATTGAAGCGGTCATCATCCGGAGCAATCGGGTAAGGAATAGCATATACTTTTGTGGTATTGGCATAACCTTCTTTTCCGAAATCGGCTGTCGAAGCAGCCACCTGTAATGTTTTCGTTGCATCATCAGAATATTCGCCACGCGGCCAAATACGTGCCGGCCACTGGTTATAACCTACCGTTGCGGTCTGTGTCCAATCGCAATCGGCATACGGCTGAATCACCTTGCCCACATTTTCCGGATTAATACCAAATTTGTCGCATAGCTCAGCTGTAAGTTCTATCTGAGATTTCGAACGCTTCGTTCCCCACTCTTCAAACGTCCACTCACACCATGCATACATCCAAGTATATTCCCAGCGACGATCCCACTCAGGATTGAAACAGTAAAGTAAGTATTCCGACGGCTGCCAGTTCTGACCATTCAAACGTCCATAAAAGTAACTGTTTCCATCGCCCGGTTTATGGTTGTTGTTAAAGAATTCACTATACGAACCACCTGCAGAATAAGCCGCCAGTTTATTGGGTTTGCTCATTGCCTTGCCAATGGTGGTGTACAAGTCAGGAGCCGCCGCAATCATTAATGCCTCTTTGTTAGCACGGTTGTTGGCGTCCGCCCACATATCGGCGATATCCTCATAAAGATAAGCCCCGTAAGAAGCCGCGTTATTTATCAAATCCTCCGCTGCATCTTTCGCTTTCTCCCAATACTCTCTTCCATCACCATATTTGCTATCGCCCAAACCTGCACGTTGCGCATAAACCCGAGCCAACAAACCTTTCGCCGACTTCACGGTAAAGCGGGCTTTATTGCCACCATAAGGTTCAAGTGGCAAATCTGGAATCGCTTCGGTCAAGTCTTGGATTATCTGTCGATAAATTTCCTTCTCGCTGGTACGTGTCGGATAAAGCTCTACCTTACCAGTTAAACTGGAACTACTTTCCAGATTCAATGTCACCGGACCATACTGCGCTACCAGAATGGAATAATAGAGTGCACGCAACGTTTTGGCTTCCGCCACCAAGATATCGATATCACGTTGGTTTCCATCCTTCAACTTACCAGCCTCATTAATAACCGTGTTACACGAAGTAATGGTCGTATAACACTGCTTCCATACTTTCTGAAACGTATTGTAACTACCTGTAACTCCTTCGTAACAGAACACTTCCTTAAAAGAAGTTCCGTTGCTCTTCGGTAACCACAGGTCCGTTCCACCTTCCGACATATACAACCAGTCTTGAGCTGTATAAATCTGATCGTTGAGAGGAGAGTAGCAAGTAGACTGCAAGCCATACCATGCGTTGAAGTTATCCAACGTGGCGTCACCCGCAGCGGGATTTTCTTCGTCCAAGCTGCAAGCCGTGGACAACAAACCAGCAGAAAGCAATACTGCCGTATATTTTAGTAACTTTTTCATGTTCTTTCTTTTATTATAATAAGGTTAGAATGATAAATTAAGACCGAATACCAGCTGTTTTGTCAACGGGAAGTCAAGAGAACCGTTCATCTCTGGGTCGTAATCTTTCAACATACGGTTCTTTGCTTTCACAAGCGGGTTGGTAATGGTACCGTACAGACGTAATCCCTGAATACCCACTTTGTTGCAGAGACTTTTCGGCATGGTATAACCCAACGTGATGTTCTTAATTTTGAAGAACGAACCATCCTGATAAGCTTTGGAGCTATAATAGGAATCTTTTGTCCAATCGCGCGAAGAGTCTAGTGCCGGAAAGTCATTGCTCGGATTGTTGGATGTCCAGTAATTAAAGGAAGTCGGGAAAGCTCCACCACCTGAACGATACCACAACATGGGATCGTATTTAATCATCTGTCCCTGACGCCAATACATGTATATGCTCAAATCGAAAGCCTTATAAGTAAACATGTTTTGGAAACCCAATGACCAGTCGGGAGAGTTGTGTCCCAATATCACCCGGTCTACATCAGTAGGCGTATAAGGGTTTTCCGCATCAAACGTACGGGTTACCATATTGCCTTGTTCGTCCAGTTCCTTCGGATAACTCTTTTCCCACACACCATCGCTCACCTTACGCATATTGGGAATATCCACTTTCAAATCTCCCGGACGCTTACCGAAAACGGCTGCGTCAGCCTCTTCGCCATACTGCCAAACTCCGGCAATCTGATAGCCATAGAACGATTTTACGGCATCGCCCACGTGCAGCGTATAGTCACCGTGCGTGATGTATTCCGCAGCACCTTCACCCAAAGAAGTTACTTTCTCATCGTTCTTAGCAAAGGTAATGGTACTTTCCCAAGTGAAATCTTTTGTCATGATATTGCGGGTTGTCAATGTCATTTCAATACCCTTATTCTTGGTTTCCGCAATATTGGCGTCCATCGTAAACGGCTTGGTCGCATTGAAACCACCGTTAATGATAGGCAGAGATTGTGTCCAGATAACGTCTTCCGTATTGGTGATGTAATAATCGAGTGTCAATTCTATGCGGTTGTTCAGGAAACTGGCATCCAAACCAATGTTAGTATTCTTAGAGCGTTCCCAAGTAAGTTGCGAATTTGACAGTTTCTCCGGATAATAATAAGAGGTAATTTCTTCCGAACCCAGTCCAATAGTTCCTTGTTGAAGAATAGACCAGGAGCTATATGCGTCGATACCTGCCGCACCGGTTTCACCGTAACCTACACGAAGTTTCAGGTTACTCAGCCAATCTTGTGTAGATTCCATGAAACGCTCATCCGAAATGCGCCATCCGGCAGAAAAAGCAGGGAAGGTATCCCAACGTACGTCTTTCGCCAACTTAGAGTTTCCATCGTGACGAATGGAAGCTGAAAAGAGGTAACGTCCTAGGTAAGAATAATTCAAACGTCCTACATAACCCATGCTCTTACCCATCTTGTAAGTGGACTCTACGGTAGAGTATGCATTGCCCGGTGCCGCCAAATTGGTCCAATAATAAGTATTAGTTGTGAATCCCTGATTAGCCGCTTTCGCACTATTGTTTGTGTTGTCCGACCAAGTAGACACGGCAGTCAGCGTAAAGTCATGCTCTTCCGCAATCTTAAAATTATAGGAGAGGACGTTTTCCCAAGTATAACCAAATGAATCGGAATTTTTAATACTGGCGTTCACGTATGAACTGTAAGCCGGATTGTGCTCATCGCCTACTGCAGCCTTTCCTGCATCCTGATAGAATTGGTAAGAGCCATATCCCTCGAAATTCTGTTCTTTGTTAAAACTCCAGTTGGCGCTCAGACGTGATTCCAAAGAGAGACCTTTTATTGGAGTGAGCCGCACGTATGGCTGCATATAGAGCTTAAATTTGACGGGATTGTTGCGATAGACGCTTTTGTCGTTATTTAGCAACAGGTTCAATTGGTCGGACCCATCCACCGGATAAACCTTTATAGAACCGTCTTCGTTATACAAAGTTCCGAACGGGTCAGCTCGGAGTGCATTGTCGAGTTTGGAGTAAGCCTTCTCTTGGTCGGAATAAGAAATCTGCGTATGCAAACCGGCGGTAAGCCATTTATTGATTTCCTGATTCACACGGATAGTGGAAGAGTAAAGTTTGTATTCATCGTTGGTATACTGCCCTTGTTCATCCGAATAGTTCAAAGAAAAATAGAGTTGTGTCTTCTCCGTACCGCCACTTACAGACAACGAGTAGTTTTGGGTATGGCCTGTATGTAGAATAGCGTCGGCCCAATCAATCGTAGCCCCTTTTTCCAAAGCTTCCGCAGCTGTATCGCCCTCTATATCATCAATGATAGATCCGCTCTCTACTTGAGCGAGTTTACGGGTGTACACCCACTGGTAACCGTTATTCATCTCAGGCAAAGTAGCCCATCCATTGAAACCAATATACGAGTCGAAATTGATGGATACTTTACCGGGTTTACCCTTCTTCGTAGTAATAATGATAACACCATTCGAACCAGATGAACCGTAAACCGCTGTGGACGAAGCATCCTTCAGCACCTCGATGCTTTCAATGTCGTTCGGGTTCAGTGTCGCATAGTCGCCGGGCATGCCGTCAATGATAAAGAGCGGATTGCCGCTAGCATTGAACGAGCGGTTACCACGCAACTGTAAATCGACGCCTTTACCTGCCTGACCCGAACTTTTGGTAATATCCAAACCAGCCACACGTCCCTGTAAAGCTTCCATAGGATTGACAGCCGGAGTCATTTTGATAACATCGCTCTTTACAGAGGATACAGCACCTGTCAAATCGCGTTTCTTCACCGTACCATAGCCAACTACCACCACTTCATCTAACAGCTTGTTGTCGGGCTTAAGCGTTATGGAAAGCTCCCGTTGGTTACCTACTTTGATGTTTTGAGTCTGATAGCCAATGTAAGAAACCACCAGAGTGGCATTGGCCGGAACATTAAGAGAGAATTTACCGTCGAAGTCCGTAACGGTTCCCGTAGTGGTACCTTTTACTTGTACGGATACTCCAATGAGCGGTTCACCGATTTCATCAATCACCGTACCGATTACGGTTCTCGTTTGGTTAACAACTTGGGTATTAGCTAAATTTACCCCCCCCCAGAGGAGTTTCAGCCATCATCGGATGAGCGAATGTCATCATTGCTGCCGACAATCCCCAGACAAGGAAACTACGTCCTCCTGCACTTGTCAAGAAGTGCACCGTCTTCTGATTCTTTTTCATGTTTTTCGTGGTTAACAAAATATTAGTCTAACGGTGTGTTTTCTACACCACTTTGCAAAGATATATAAAGGAATTTAAAAATGCACAGTTTTCTTTTAAAAAAATCTTACTTTCATAAATCAAGCTCTAGATAAAGATTTTTTCTTGCAGAATCATTATTGGTATCCAGTAAAAGTTTAAAGCATCAAAAATTCCAGCCCGTAGTACCTATAAACAGGAGCAGTAGACAATTTTTCTAGAAAGCAAGCCCTTTTCCGTAAGAAGTATTCTTTTTTAGCGGACAATCCTCATCGCTCTTTTATCATTTTTCTCTGGATTTTATCCTTCTTGTCCCCACTTTCAGGGTCACTACAGGGAATCCATCTTCGTTTTTCAAAAATCGCGCAACAACAGTTCACAAGTAAAGTTTCCGATAAACATTTCATTGAGTCCGCTATCTGAAGTGGACTCATGTGTTAGCTTTTCAATTCAACCAATAGGTAACTCCTTATATCAAGTTATAAAGCGTATGGTTTCATTATGGCAAAGAAACTCCTTCTTCATTCAAATCTAGCCAGTTAGAATATAGAGTTCCTGTTACATTCTTTTTGGCATTCAAATCTATGAAAAGGATGTTTTTGAGTTTCACACGTACCCTTTTAAAGTTCTTCCTAATTTCCTTTTTGATGGGTAACACTCCAAAATCCTCACATAATAGATAAGGTAAATGTACTCCATAAGTTTTTGATAAAGGTTGAAGTTTTAATATGCCGTTTTGCCCAAACGAGAAAAATGGATTGATACAACCTTCTATTACTGTTCCATCGTTTTTCTCCAGTTCGGGAACCAATATACAATGATAAATGACTGCCCTGTCACCATTTGCCGTAATAGGAACACTATATGATACGGCATTTCCTTTATTAAATAATGTGGTTTTAAAATAGGCTTCTTCTGTCAGTCTTCCCACAGGCTTGACAAGTTCTAAATTTAAAGAGAACAGTGAGTTCTTCATGCAGGCTACTACCAAACATACACTCGAAAAAGCGCATCCACACGGAAGGTAATAATGTTTTTCATGGCATTTGTTCTTTATTCAAAACCTTCTTTACACACTCTCTTATGGCAGGAGACTGCTCATGACAACTCTTTTGTATGACATCACACAACATTTCTTATCAAACCCTGTTATCTTTCCATCGGTTTCTTTTTTTAAAATTATATCATTCTGTTCACTATTCTCTACCACCAAACCTGTTTCCCGTTCCGATAAGTGAAAGGGCGTTCCTCTTTTCCATCGGTTTGATCCCGTAGAATCATCAAACTGTTGTTTGGAAGCTGATAAATCAACGAGTCACAGGTGGCTTTTCGGATACCTGTCGAAATCCAGCCGTTTTTGTAGTAGCAAAGTTCGTACTCGTGGCCGGGTTCTACAAAATTGGCATCGTTTTTAGGCAAGAAACGTATTTTTTCTATTATAGGGGCTTTCGGACCTAAATCCAAACCAAACCAATAATCCGGCCCTTGAGAGGTGACAAAGGTTTGATATTGTCCGTCCGTACCACGGGAAAGTATCTCCGCATCGGGATGCGACCCAATGGGTCTGCCCTCCAATCTTTCTTCCCCGTACACTTCAAACTCTGCCAGAGCGGTAGCCCACCGATTGGTACTTCGGTAACGGATATAGCGGTAAACTTTCCGGGGAGCCACAGAATGGAGAACAAAACGAGAGGGTGTACGGTCGACCGTCAGCAACACCTCCGTTTGTCTGAAGTCCGGCCACATGGAAGCTTCCACCACGCAACCTTTCATCTTGCACCAAGTTTCCACCAAATGCACGTACAGGGGATATTTCCTATACACCGTTACGGGGGCCGTCCAGTTCGTGTCGGGGTTTAAATACTGAAGCCTTCCGTCGTCATGAAAGATAACAGGTACCGACATCTCTTTTTCCTTACCTGTGAAGGTAAGAAGATACAATTGATTGGTTCCGACAGCCGGAAACGAAACCTTATGTTGAGTCACCGCCGCCACGTCTATGACGTACCAGTCTTTTCCGGTCATAAAAACGGAGAGGCGGCAATTCCCACTCCTTATCGGAGCATGTTCGATAATCATGTTTTTATCAATACCGTAAAACCGGGATACGGTATCGACATGGTTGTTCTCTCCCGTTTTTCTTTCATAACTGTATCGATATATGCGGGAAACTTTTTTGATGGAATCCAACAGGAAAGGGTAGTCGTCCTCCGGCCGAAAATCGGTTTGGAAGACCGATCCGTCGACAATATTCCGATACTTGGGTAAAGAGTCCCCTTTATGAAGCGAGAATGTGGAATCCGAATGGGTAACCAGTGCTACCCATGAATGCCCTACCGTACTGTAATTTGACCAGAAAGGAACAAAATCGTAGCAAGCGGGAATCCCTAAAGCGCGGAGCACATAAATGGTCAACATACATCGCAAGGAACAATTTCCCGGACGAATTTTATCTATGCTCATCGCATCCGGCTGTATCGGATAGGCTGGTTGGGTATTCCGAAACTGATGGGTGATGTGTTGAACAATAATGGTGTACGCCTTCTTTATATCCGTTTCGTTCTGAATGAGAGACTTATACCTTGCGGACAAAGAGTCTCTCCATCCGATTTTTGACAAACGTTCCTGATGAATACGGTAGGGAAGAATGTATTGACAGTATATTTCAAAAGAGATTTGTGCATGCCATGGAGATTCTTTCCACGCCTTATAGGACGCATCAATGTTGTCTATCAGGTAATCGGCAGACAAGGTTTCTAAGTCATTTGTCTTTCTTGCACGTGGAGAGTCGTGAAACGACGTTTTTACTTGCTCCCACAGATGATAAATCTGTTCCTTGGGAAGAGAAGTGCCGTACTGTGATAACGAATCAGCATAGGCATCAATCAAATCGTCATTCAAGGACGCATGGTTCAGCATGTGGGCGATTAAGAATTCAGCAGCCTCCAGCTTTTCCTGATTCGAATCTGATTGAGTATAATAGCCCAATACTTGTTCCATAGAATGCCGATTAATTCCGGCTCGGTTCAAAGAATCCTGCAACATTCTTTCTTGCTGATGGCTACAAGCTAACAGAAGGAACAAAAAAAGACACCAACCTATTTTTTTCATTTTACTCGTTTTTATATGTTATGGAATCGGTAAAATATTTGTAGAGCTTGATATTATATTATTTCGAAGGGGTGAGTTCGAAATAAGAATTTTTACTTAACATTCCTTCAGGTTTCACTAAACGAAGTGTTATGGTAAACTCCTCTTGAGTACTCATGGCCTGAGTGATACCGCCAAGGAGCAAACATCAGATGATTAAATGTTTTACTCTTTTCATAATTTAAAAGAATTGTTTCCACATATCGGAATATATAAAATTTTTAACTAACACATTATTGGCGCTACTTTTTGAAGTAGCTCCAATAATGTGTTAGCTTTTCAATTCAACCAATAAGTAACTCCTTATGTCAAGTTATAAAGCGTATAGTTTCATTGTGGCAAAGAGGCTCCTTCTTCATTCAAATCCAGCCAGTTAGAATATAGAGTTCCTGTTACATTCTTATTGGCATTCAAATCTATGAAAAGAATATTTTTGAGTTTCACACGTACCCTTTTAAAGTTCTTCCTAATTTCCTTTTTGATGGGTAACACTCCAAAATCCTCACATAATAGATAAGGTAAATGTACTCCATAAGTTTTTGATAAAGGTTGAAGTTTTAATATGCCGTTTTGCCCAAACGAGAAAAATGGATTGATACAACCTTCTATTACTGTTCCATCGTTTTTCTCCAGTTCGGGAACCAATATACAATGATAAATGACTGCCCTGTCACCATTTGCCGTAATAGGAACACTATATGATACGGCATTCCCTTTATTAAATAAAGTAGTTTTAAAATAGGCCTCTTCAGTCAGTCTCCCCGCAGGCTTGACAAGTTCTAAATTTAAAGAGAACAAATTCTCAATTCTCTGTGTCTCTTGCGCTTTGATACTATAACTTGCAAGCACTAATATTGCAAGTATGGATAACATTTGCTTCATAATTATCTTTCTTTTATTTGTTTTAATAAATCCTTATAATGTTCCAATTTTTGTTCTGTTTCTTTTCTATAATCATCAGACATTAAATTTCCATATTCTTCAAGCTGAAGACTATAAGCATGTACGTCACCCGCTATTTTATTTATATTCGCTTGAATAGGTATCTTGAATTCTTGATTATATGAACGATAGAAGTAATCATAACCATACATTTGTTTTAACTCTTCCCAAGCTTTTTCTTGTTGAGGATTTCTTGAGGATAGTGGTATGCCCTTTTCAAGAGCCGCCTTTTCGATATCTTTATTTAGATTATTCATTTCATATTGCGTAAAATACACCTCATAGGGTTGATTTATTATAAATCCATCATTATCCTTTACTATTTTGTACTCTTCTTTATTCTTATCGTCATGATGAATAAACTCATGAAATATCGTAGATTCCATATCTCTACGTGTCAATCCTCTATCAAAAGTTAATCTAAAGACTGTTATTATAGAGCCAGTTGCATTATAGTTCATATAAGCCTTTTTACCAACTTGGGCATTAATAATAATCCGGACATGGCTATAGTTAATATTTCTGCTTTCTAATTTATCTTTTAAGAGGATAGATATAATCTTGTCCAAGAAATTCTCCGGTGTCAGAGGCGTGTTGTCAAAAGAAGGAGGGTTGCCTCCTCCACCTTGGTCCGTATCCTCATACTCCCCCTCGTCCGTATCCGTTCCATCGCCTCCCTCCGGCTCACAGTCACAAGGATATGAATGACAGTTCGGACAACACTGGCAGATGACGAAACCGCATGTGGGGCAATAAATGTCCCAATCCGGATCTGGCTCAGGCTCAGGGCTAGGGTCTACCATCCAGCAGGTGCAGTTGTCTACAGGTTGTCCGCAGAAAGAGCAGGTCAGCTCGTAACACGTACACATATCCTCTGGCCGCCCACACCCAGCGCAGTAATCCACCTCATTTTCTCCATCGGAATAGGAGGAGGCTCGTGTGTCCTTGCGGCTATGAAAGCCGAAACTCAGATGTGCACCGGATACGGTATGTCCATGCGGACTGACTTCACCGGCCGTACCCCGTCTGAGTGCGAACCGATAGACCGCCCGACCACTTTCGTATTTCAGGCCAAACACTAGTTCCCCATTCAAGTGAGAGTTCAACACCAGACCGCTGTAGTTCGTTCCACGCAAGTCCCATCCCAAATCTTCCACTTTCGGATTCCCCCTGTTGCGCAAATACTTGGGCTCGGGAATGTAAGTGATGAGGCGGCTGACACCTCTCTTGCCGAGCTTCCGAACCATCAACTTGAAAGTCACAGGCGTGGCTCTTCTTTTCACCGTCGCACCGGAACGGGCATACACATGGCCGCTCATGGGATGGGAAGGAGCGACGGGAAACATCCAGATGCGGTTCTCCTTGTTATTGAACACCTGGTAGTGTTTCCAGTCTATCGTGAAATCCATCGCATCATAATCGATGTCTGTAGCTGAGCGTGAGGACTTGCCTTCCTTCAAACGGCAGTCAGGCAAAGAGACATGCTTCTCCTCAAACTGTCGACGAAGATACTCTGTAGCTGTTGGTTTGTTATTTGTGGTGGGAGGAGACAAGGAGTCATCCATACAAGCCACCACGATACACAATCCCAAAAGTATGCATATACTTGGAATCAACCAATGTTTTTTCATGATATTTCCATTTTCTTTTTTCTTAATTGTTCTTCATTCTCATGTTGTCGTGGGCTGCTGTTTCTAACAACTCTTTCTGTTTTTACTATGATGAACTTCCCACTTTTGTGTCATGTTTCCATCGGTTTTTCTTTTTAAGGTGATATAATCCGTTATAACTCTCTACTATCCCAATCACTTCTTCCGATAAAACGCTTAAAAACGTTTCTCTAAATATCTCTTCGCATACAGCTTAATACGTTCTACCGTTTCATTCCGCACCGGAGATTTGATATGTAATATTTGCCAAGCTGCTTCTGCCGCCTTTTCCCGCTCTCCGGTTTGCTCATACCATAGAAGCAAGCAATAAGGGGGTTCCACCAGACAAGGCAACAACCGGGAGGCTTCCTTGTAGCACGCTTCAGCCAGCTCGCTTCTACCGGTCTGACGGTAACACTCTCCCAAATCCATATACTTATCAGTTGACGGATAAAGCTGAATTGCCTGTAAAAGGACAGGGATGCACCGTTCGTAATCTTCCATCAAAAATAGGGATTTGGCATAACGGTAAACGAAATCCCGCACATGAATGAGGTGTAGATAACAAGCTTCCGTCTTCTTCAAGGCTTCTTCTTTTCCAGCATAGAAATAATCATCCAACGCATTTTCCGCTTCACAGCGTGGAATAAAGGCGTGAGTTGTTCCGACAAAAAGCAATCCCCACAATCCCCATCCTAACCTATGCAGACAAGATGCATGTCTGAATGAAACAGGAGAAAATGACGCCAGACTGCCAACCACCACACATAATAAAGCAGACAATAAAAACACATTACAAGGATAAGAAAAGCAAGAAAATACCAGCCATCCTACAAGCACCGGAAACAAAAACGGCCACTTTTTCTTCCCCGCACAGCTAAACCATAATGCTCCGATTAGAACACTTACATAAATGAATCCTATACATCCCGTTTCGCAAACGATGCGTAAAGGTTCATTGAATGCAAAACGATTGTTGGAAGTGAAGCTAGAACAGTCTTCTTCCGGATGCATCGCCATATAACGGGCTTGGCAAGGCATATAGCGTTCGGCAAAAGTATTCCAACCGCTACCGAGAATGGGATACTCCTGTATCATTTCTATACAGACGTTCCATATCATGATTCGTCCCCGTGCAGAGGCCGGTTTGTAGAGATATAGCGATCCCGCTAAAAACAAGGCCGTTATGAGAACAAAAACTCCTGCTTCCCATCCTTTTTTCCAATGCGCGCGATGAAGCGACAAAGCGGATACAGCTAATAGAGTGCTTAGCCAGGCCGCACGGGAATCGGACAGTAAAAGCGACAAAGATTGAAGTGACATCATTCCCCACCAAATATATTTTCGTACTCCTTTCGGACGATAATACAGAATATATACCCAGGAAGCTATCACGCAACAAGCCACCAGGCCTCCTAACGTAGCAGGATTCCGAAACATGCCGGTTACAATGAATAATGAATTTTCCGGCGCAATCCATTGCAGCCATTGCAACAATGCTATGATTGACTGTATAGAACCGAATACACTTAAAAGAACAAGCAAGCGTTTTTGATAATGGGGACGAAAAGATAATATACGTGCAGCCAAATATAGATGAATGTACACGACAAATTCCGAAAGAATACCATATTTCCATGCGGCAAAAAGTCCACATGCGAAGAGTAACGAAACGGCTATGTCAAACCATGACAACGAGAGTCTGCCTTTTAACAGAATGGGAATCCAAAGCAACAGTCCCAATGTGCTACACATATATATCGCCCTATACACAGGAATAATGTTCAGCCATTCATTAACCGGTAACATCAAAAATATGATGCCTATATAAATGAATACCAAAAGCTCTTTATGGGCTGTTTTCATAGCTTCTTTGGTTTTATAGCCTTTGTTTTAACGCACTGTAGCTTTAGCGTTTCTTATGTATTTCTCCCCCTATGTAGCAAGCTCAACAGAACAGCAAACCGACATACCGTGGCTTTAACTTATTTTTCGCTTCTCCTTATGCTTATCATAGTATATGTTATCAAAAATCTTCAACTCGTATTGTTTCAAGAATTTTGTACAAATATATAATAAATACTTAAAAAACAAATAGTCGAACGGATAATTATTGCTTTCGTGCATTCATGGGCATGCATGTTCATCATAAAGAATACATAGATTACGCACGGCATATCTCCCCCGTCCCCACATCCAGACCTCACACTTCCCCCCCACATCCGATTCGGAATATTCGTTACCGGTTCGAAAGCATGTAAACAGGAACGTGCGCCCGGCACAAATGTTTCTTATATTAGGATACTATTTACTCCTAATATAAAAAACATTTCAGCTCGGAATATGTGAATCAATTTGTATCACAATATAGGATATTACTTTTATTTGCCCGTAAAGGTGTCGAGGTTGTAACGTTCAACATATTCGTCGAAAGCAGGTGCATCTCCTTCAAACAAGGCATCACACCTGCATTGGGAATCAGTGCACAAAAAAAGCGCGTGCGGCGACCTCATAGTCTCCCACGCGCGTTTTGTCAACGGCCTAAAGCGTCTCAGCGCTTAGGCCTTAATGTATTCAACTATCCAAGCACCTACCTCAGAAGTTGAATACGCTCTCTCTCCCTCTACTTGTATATCGCCAGTACGCACATTGGTATCCAACGAAGCATCTACTGCCTGACGGATTAATGCGCCTTCTTCTTTACAATTGAAATATTCGAAAAGCATAGCTACGGAAAGAATCTGTGCCAAAGGGTTGGCAATGTTCAATCCTTTTGCCTGCGGCCATGAACCGTGGATAGGTTCGAATACCGGAGTGCTCTCTCCTGTGGAAGCCGAAGGAAGCAGTCCCATAGAGCCGCTGATGCAAGAGCCTTCGTCCGTCAGGATATCGCCAAACGTATTTTCCGTTACCATGACATCGAAGAAACGGGGGTCTTGAATCATACGCATAGCTGCATTGTCCACAAACATGTAATCGGTAGTGACTTCCGGATAAGAGGGAGCCATCTCCTGTGCTATCTGACGCCATAAACGGCTGGAAGCAAGTACATTCGCCTTGTCTACTACGGTCAGATGTTTGTTGCGTTTCATAGCATACTCAAAACCTACCTTCAATATCCGTTCAATCTCCGGACGGGTATACATATTGGTATCGTAGGCTTTATCGTTGTCCTGATACTTCTCTCCGAAATACATACCACCCGTCAACTCACGGATACATAAGAAGTCGGCGCCGTCTACCAAGTCGGCACGGAGCGGAGATTTATGCAACAGGCATTTAAAAGTTTGTACCGGACGGATGTTCGCAAACAGTCCCAGCTTTTTACGCATCGCTAACAATCCCTGCTCAGGACGTACTTTCGCCGTAGGGTCGTTATCGAACTTCGGGTCGCCTACTGCTGAGAACAGCACTGCGTCTGCATTCTTACAAATCTCGAAGGTCGCTTCCGGAAACGGGTCACCCACTTTATCAATGGCGTCCGCACCGCACAGGGCATACTCATAGTTTACCGTATGACCAAACTTTTCACAGATGGCACTCATTACCTCCACACCTTGTACGGAGATTTCCGGCCCGATACCATCACCGGGCAACACTGCAATTTTAAAATCCATTTTCTTTATTTCTTTCATTTAATGATTTCATACTCTTTCTCTATGATGTTGAGCATCTTGATAGTGGCCTTAATAGCCGCCTCCGTCTGGTCGGCATCCAAGCCACGTGTACGGAATTCCCGTTCCTCGAAGCTCCACGTAATAACGGTCTGCACAAACGCATCCGTACGTCCGCCGGGAGGAATGGTGACTGCATAGTTGGCCAACATCGGGAACTTGCGTCCCAGCGTCACCTTATACACTTTACGCAAAGCCCGTACAAACGCATCGTACTGACCATCGCCGCTGGAGTTCTCTTCATACTCTTTGCCGTTGATTTCTATTTTGATGGTTGCTATGGGTTTCAGCCCCTTCGACAGCGTTATAAAATAGCTCTTCAGCACCACCTTATCGCTCGGTGCATTGTGTTTCAGCACGTCCGACACAATGTAAGGCAAATCTTCCTGAGTCACCAACTCCTTTTTATCGCCCAGTTCGATGATGCGTTCCGTCACCCTCTTCATGGATTCCTCATCCAATTCAAGGCCCAGGTCTTCCAGGTTCTTACGGATATTCGCCTTACCGCTGGTTTTGCCTAAGGCATACTCCCGTTTCCGGCCAAACCGCTCGGGAAGCAAATCGTTGCAATATAGGTTATTTTTATTATCGCCATCGGCATGCACGCCAGCTACTTGGGTAAACACATACTCGCCGACAATGGGTTTGTTGGCAGGAATCATGATACCCGAATACGATTCGACCATCCGGCTGACATCATTCAGCTTCTCTTCATTGATATTGGTTTCAGCATTGAAATGGTCTTTCAGAATGGCTTGCACACTGGACAAAGGAGCATTTCCCGCCCGTTCGCCCAATCCGTTGATAGTGGTATGCAAACCTTTTGCACCGCTCAGCACGGCTGCCAACACGTTGCTTACCGCCAAATCATAATCATTGTGTGCATGGAAGTCGAAATGTTTGTCGGGGTAGCGTTTCTGCATCTTACGGAAAAACTCTATCACCTGTAACGGATTCAAGATACCCAAGGTATCGGGCAACATGTATCGCTTGATGCTTGTATCCTGCAATCCATCCATCAACTGGAACACATAATCCGGAGAGTCCTTCATTCCGCTGCTCCAGTCTTCCAGATAGATATTCACGGAAATACCCATTTCATCGGCCAAAGTTACCACTTCCCGGATGTCCCGGATATGCTCTTCAGGCGTTTTCTTCAATTGCTGGGTACAATGCTTCAACGAACCTTTTGTCAACAGGTTTATTACACAGCCGCCTGCACGCTGAATCCACTCCAGGGAGGCACGCCCGTCTACAAAACCAAGCACTTCTACCCTATCCAATAAATAATGTCGTTTGGCCCAATCGCATATCATCCGTACGGCTTCAAACTCGCCGTCGGAAACACGCGCCGAGCCTACTTCCACCCGGTCGACCTTTAAATCCTCCAATAGTAAACGGGCTATCATCAATTTCTCATGCGGCACAAACGAAACTCCGCTGGTTTGTTCGCCATCGCGGAGCGTTGTGTCCATGAGTTCTATCTTGACGCTTTTTCCCATGCTTCTATTTTATCTTTGTTTGTTAGTAAAAAGTCGATATCGTCCAGCCCGTTCATCAGGCAATGTTTCTTATATTCGTTAATCTCAAAGTGTTCGCTCTTACCGGTAGCCTTATTGGTAATGGTCTGGTTGGGAAGGTCTACTTCCACTTCCATCTTCGGATTCTCTTTAATCGAAGCAAACAACTCGGCAAGGAAAGGCTCGCTCACCACTACCGGCAACACAAAGTTATTCAACTCGTTGTTCTTATGGATATCGGCAAAAAAGCTGGAAACCACTACACGGAAACCATATCCGGCAATAGCCCACGCCGCATGTTCACGGCTCGAACCGGAACCGAAGTTCTTTCCGGCTACCAGAATTTGTCCGCTATAAGTGGGGTCGTTCAACACAAAATCTTTATTCAGTGTGCCATCGGCATTGTAACGCCAATCGCGGAACAGGTTATCGCCAAAGAACTTTTCTTCGCGGGTAGTAGCCTTCAGGAAACGTGCGGGAATAATCTGGTCGGTATCCACATTCTCTAACGGAAGGGGTACACAAGTACTGGTTATAATATCGAATTTCTGTTTCATTCTACTTTATTTTTTAGTTGTAAAGGAGCCCTTTTCTGCTCAGGCTTTACTCCGATAGTTCAGGGAGAAAACGCTTCTGCTTGTCCAACGAACCTCTCTCTCAATGGTTCACTTCCTTTTTCAAGGCGATAAAAGTTTATTCTTCTCTTTCGGACTCTTGCTTTCGACCTTCTAACTCTCGTTCTCTAGATTCCAGCCTTTAGCTTCCGGCCTATATTTTCCGCTCTATACGGAAAGAAGAAAGGAAGCAAGCAGTCCCGAATCAGTAACGGATAAAGACTCCTTTTTTATGGATTGATACTATTTTATAAGAATTCTCTCGGGTCGGTAATCACTCCTGTCACCGCAGCGGCAGCAGCAACCAAGGGGCTGGCAAGCATGGTGCGTGCACCCGGACCTTGACGGCCTTCAAAGTTACGGTTACTGGTAGAGACCGAATATTTTCCGGCCGGGATTTTATCATCGTTCATAGCCAGACAAGCCGAACATCCCGGTTGGCGGATTTCAAAACCTGCCTCTTCCAGCACCTTGTCCAATCCCTCTTCCCGAATTTGCGCATCCACCATCCATGAGCCGGGAACCAACCAGGCAATCACGTTCTCCGCTTTCTTGCGTCCTTTTACAATGGAAGCAAAAGCGCGGAAATCTTCTATGCGTCCATTGGTACAAGCTCCAAGGAAGACATAATCAACCGGTTTGCCCAATAAAGACTCACCTGGTTGGAAGCCCATATATTCCAACGATTTAGCATAAGATATACGCGTTTGTTCGTTCATATCTTCCATGGTCGGTATACGTTGCGTAAGACCCATGCCCATGCCCGGATTGGTTCCGTAAGTAATCATCGGTTCTATATCCGCCGCGTCAAAGAGCACTTCTTTATCAAATACCGCCTCTTCATCGCTCTTCAGCGTTTTCCAATAAGCCAGCGCTTTGTCCCAGGCCTCCCCTTTCGGAGCATGTTCTCTACCTTTTATATAAGCAAACGTAGTTTCGTCCGGAGCGACCATTCCTCCGCGGGCACCCATTTCGATAGAAAGGTTACACAAAGTAAGACGTCCCTCCATCGTCAGGTTGCGGACAGCCGAACCGGCATACTCCACAAAATAACCCGTAGCGCCACTGGTAGTCATCTTCGACATCATATAAAGAGCCATATCTTTGGCCGTCACCCCTTTCTTCAATTCTCCTTCAATACGGATGCGCATTGTTTTCGGACGAGCCTGAAGAATACACTGCGAAGCCAATACCATCTCTACCTCACTGGTTCCGATACCAAAAGCCACCGCTCCCATCGCACCGTGTGTAGAAGTGTGTGAGTCGCCGCAGACAATCGTCATACCCGGCAAAGTCAATCCTCTTTCCGGACCTACCACATGGATAATACCGTTTCGTTTATCCATCATGCCGAAGTGCTCCAAACCGAAATCGGCCGCATTCTTCGCCAGCGTATCCACCTGTGTACGGGAAACAGGGTCCTCAATAGGTTTGTCCTGGTCGTGAGTAGGCGTATTGTGGTCGGGCATACAATAAATATGGTCCGGCCGGAAACATTTCAACCCTCTGGCACGCATGCCTGAAAAGGCTTGTGGACTAGTTACTTCATGACAATAAAGTCTGTCGATGTAAAGCTGTGTCGGACCGTCTTTCACGTTCTGTATCACGTGCGCGTCCCAAATCTTATCAAATAATGTATTTGCCATTTATCTATGAATAAAAAACAATATTACTAAACTATAAACTAACACTATAAAGAAGGAAGGTAACAACGGGAACTGAGCCATGCACTCCCTAGCAAAACCAGTGAATAACTGTTATTTCACAAACTTGTTGATACAGTCGATGTAAGCTTCTACCGAAGCAGCCACAATATCGGTATTCGCACCGAATCCATAATACACATGGCCATCGTATTCTACCTGCATGTGCACCTTACCCATATCGTCACTGCCCTTACTGATAGCCTGTATCGTGAATTCTTTCAATACCATCTGACGCTTGATTATCTGCTTCAACGCTTTGATAGCCGCATCCACCGGACCGTTACCCGAAGAAGCCGCTTCGAACTTCTCTCCGGCAATGCTCAGCCCCAAACTGGCTACGGAACGCACCCCCACGCCACTGGTTACCTGCAGATAGTCTAACTTGATATGATGGTTCTGGCTGCGGTCTGCACCGGCAAGCAACAACACATCGTCATCGTTCACCTCTTTCTTCTTATCCGCCAATTTCAAGAACTCCTCATATACTTTATCCAGATTCTGCTGGTCGAGCTCTACGCCCAACACCTGCAAACGATGTTTTAAGGCAGCACGTCCGCTACGGGCCGTCAATACAATGGCATTGTCATCAATACCCACATCCTTCGGGTCAATAATTTCGTAAGTCTGCACATTCTTCAACACCCCATCCTGATGGATGCCCGAAGAGTGTGCGAAAGCATTCCTTCCCACAATGGCTTTATTCGGCTGCACCGGCATATTCATCAAGCTGGAAACCATGCGGCTGGTAGGATAAATCTTTTGTGTATTAATGTTTGTCTGGATATCAATATCGCGGTGACATTTAATAATCATGGCCACTTCTTCCAACGACGTGTTTCCGGCGCGTTCTCCAATACCGTTAATGGTCACCTCTACCTGACGGGCACCGTTCAATATACCGCTCATCGTATTGGCCGTTGCCATTCCTAAATCGTTATGACAGTGGGTAGAGAGAATCGCTTTATGCACCCCTTCCACATGTTCCATCAAGTATTTGATTTTCGCTCCATACTCCTCCGGCAAGCAATATCCGGTCGTATCGGGGATATTCACCACCGTTGCGCCGGCTTTAATCACCGCTTCCACCACTCTTGCCAGGTATTCATTATCCGTACGTCCGGCATCTTCCGCATAAAACTCCACGTCTTCTACGTATTTACGGGCATATTTTACAGCCGCCACCGCACGTTCTATAATCTCCTCCCGGTTCGAGTTAAACTTATATTTAATATGTGAATCGGACGTACCGATGCCCGTATGAATCCGTTTATGTTTGGCATAGCGCAACGCATCGGCAGCCACATCGATATCTTTTTCCACCGCACGGGTCAAGGCGCAAATCGTAGGCCATGTTACCGCCTTGGATATTTCAATCACAGAGTTGAAGTCTCCCGGACTTGAAATAGGAAAACCGGCTTCAATCACATCTACTCCAAGTGCCTCCAGTTGCTTAGCCACTTGAATTTTCTCTATGGTGTTCAATTGGCATCCGGGCACTTGTTCACCATCTCTCAGCGTGGTGTCGAAAATAAATAATCTGTCGCTCATGTCTTTTATCTTTTTAAGTTTTATACTCCATGAAAAAAGCCTTTCACACGTGGAAGTGAGAAAGGCTTTACATATCTATGATTCATAAATAATCACGCACGACACTCACTTCCAACCAGCCCCGCTAGTAGAATAATAATATTGTGCAATAGAATATCTATGAATTTCTGAATCATCTCTTTGTTTTTCTTTTGACGTTGCAAAATTAGAGATAATTCTGATACGACAAAAGAAAAATGAAAGTTTTTTATTCACTATAATGATAAATTAGAACTTATGCTTTATCTCCGCTGATGAGTTGTCACTATTTTCCGTACTCTTGCAAGGGCAAGTCCCCCTTCATGGCTCCTAGCGCATTGAAAGCCAAAGAGCCCATTTCGTCTTCACCGGGCATCAAAACAAGGGGTGCCAGATAATCAATTTGTTCGGAAAGCATCTGCACGCAATACTCGCTATGCGCAATGCCTCCGGTCAGGATGATGGCATCTGTTTTCCCGCACAACGCCACATGCATCGCCCCCACTTGCTTGGCCACCGTATAAATCATGGCTTCCAGCACCAAAGCGCAATGTTTGTCCCCGTCTTGCGCTTTCTGTATAATGCCCGGCACATGGTTGGTTCCCAAATGGGCAATCAATCCCCCTTTGCCATTCAGCATTTTCTTTATTTCCTTCAACGTATATTTTCCACTGAAGCACAGTTCGGCAAACTGGCCGGCCGGTATCGTCCCTGCACGCTCGGGAGAGAAAGGTCCTTCTCCGTTTAACGCATTATTCACGTCTATCACTCGTCCGTGCCGGTGAGCGCCTACAGAGATGCCTCCTCCCAAATGAACGACAATCAGATTCAACTCTTCATAAGCACATCCTCTTGATAACGCATACTTGCGCGATACGGCCTTACTGTTTAAAGCGTGAAATATAGAGATGCGTTCAATCTCGGGAATACCCGTCAAGCGCGACTTCTCCTGAAACTCATCTACCACTTCGGGGTCGGCAATAAAAGCCGGACAGCCTATCTCTTTCGACAATTCATCGGCCAACAAAGCCCCTAAGTTACAGGCATGTTCCATACGGGCATACCACAAATCATGTTTCATCTGTTCGTTGATGGAATAAACGCCTCCCGGAGTAGGACGCAACAAACCTCCCCGGGCAATGATAGCGTCAAAAGATAACGGAATCGAAGCATGAGCCAATGCTTGTAAAACACTCTGTTTCCTAAAATCATACTGCTCATTCACACAGGCATACAACGACAACTCTTCGGCCGTATGATGGATATTCTCTACCCACAACGACTTCTCATCCTCGTATAAAGCAATTTTTGTAGAAGTAGAGCCGGGGTTAATTACAAAGATTTTCATAGTTAGGTTTTTCTATATGGTTCATTTTTCGGTTATACAGGCCAAGGCTAAGCTATAATACTTAGAAATACTCGAATCACTTCTTGAGGTAACCACCACCGGACACACCGTACCTTGTAAGATACCGGCCATGTCGGCCCGGGCAAACAAAGAAACAGCTTTATAAAAGGTATTACCGGACTCTATGTTGGGGAAAATCAATACATCGGCATTGCCCACCACAGGCGAAGAAAGTCCTTTAATATCTCCGCTATGCAAATCGCAGGCAGTCTTCACATCCATCGGACCATCCAGCTGCATCTGCCCAAAAACACCATCTACGGCATCCGCTTTCAACTTGACATAATCTAACGTATGGGGAAACTTCTCGTTCACTTTCTCGGAACAATGAATAAGGGCCACCCTCGGTTCTTCCAATCCGCAATGATGACAAACGGATACGGCATAAAGAATCATGGCTCCGAACTGCTCGTAAGTAGGACGAGGGATAACCGCCGAATCAGAGAAAAAGATGAATTTAGGATAAGCAGGTATTTGAGCCAAGGTAATATGTGTCAGCACACGCCCTTTAGGTAACAGTCCTTTTTCCTTATCCAATACAGCTTTTAGCAAATTATCCGTATTGATAATCCCTTTCATCAACACATCAGCCTCCCCGCTGCGTATCAATTCCACCGCTTTCCGGGCAGCCACGTCCATATTATCCGCTTCATACACTTTCACGAAACTGGGATATTCATCACGAATCACCTCAGCCCTATGTACATAGCGCTTGTCTGCAACTAATAAAAATTCAGCAAATCCTTCTTCTAAAGCCCTTTTTACCGCATATTCCGTATGAGGGTCGTGTGGACAAACAACAGCTACACGCTTACGATGATTCAGCGATTTCAGATAGGAAGTCAATTGACGAAAGTTCTGTATCGGATTCATAGTATCATATTTTCAGCAAATATGATAAAAAGTTCCGATATTTCATATAAAAATATCTAAAAATCACCTCATACAAGGTTAAATAATTGACATTATCACACATTTACAAAAGAGAGGGATATAGAGTATTATAAATTGCAAGTTAAGATTTAACATTCGAACAGGCTTATTTTCTTATTTCCTATATCACCTGATATACCACCCAAAGGGTCTTTATTCTTTCTCTAAACATCCAACAGCCAGGAGCGAGAAAGCCTATCAAAAGCAAAGACAAAGAAAATCCACACCTGCCTGAACGCAGAAAATTCACCATAGAGACCCGATACCCCCCAAAATTATCGGGGGAAGCAAGATGCAACAGCATATACGACGCACAGTCTGCACAGGCCCCTGTCAAGAAAGCAAAAGAGGACTCTATTACCCCACACATTCAACGGATGACCCATGAAAAGCCTTATCAAAGAGAGGACAGGAAGAGTATGAAGGGCTCACCCGATAGTCTTCTTCCTTAAGACTGGCTAAGATTTATGCATATCCCCATTAATTTTCAGGTAAACCAAGATTCCCTACACATTCAACGGTTGGAGAATGAGAACCTCACTACAAGAAGATAAGGAGAAGCCTGAAACATCCAACGATTGAAAATTGGGAAACGCGCTATCCGAGGGGGGGGAAAGGGGAAGTCCCAAACGCAGAAAGTCCCCTGCAGGTTTTACGCTGCAGGGGACCCCTTCTTCAAAACGGCGACTACCTACTCTCCCGCTTGCGCAGTACCATCGGCGTGAACGGGCTTAACTTCTCTGTTCGGAATGGGAAGAGGTGGAACCCCGTTGCCATAGTCACCTTAATTACTTTATATTGTCATATTCATACAAACAAATCATCTTTCTTTTCAAGCAAAAACTCTTATACTGAGCTTCTTTCAAAGCCATAACTTCAAGCAACACAACAGAACTGAACGTATATCACAGCCTTATCAAGGCTACAAGTTACGGGCAATTAGTAATGCTCGGCTGTGACGTCACCGTCTATACACCTGCATCCTATCAACGTCATCGTCTTTGACGACCCTTGGAAGAAATCTTATCTTGTGGCCGGCTTCGCACTTAGATGCTTTCAGCGCTTATCCGATCCAGACGTAGATACCCGGCGGTGCACCTGGCGGCACAACCGGTAAACCAGAGGTCTGTCCAACACGGTCCTCTCGT
>ERZ836877.924-NODE-924-length-47764-cov-4.467962_pt1 | contig 47764 bp, 38 predicted proteins | sample MGYA00519469_ERZ836877 | MGnify/ENA primary metagenome ERZ836877 (study PRJEB31850, sample SAMEA3708809) | human gut metagenome | biome: human gut; feature: human-associated habitat; material: faeces | place: China | collected 2014 ...
CTCGCGGAGCGTTTTTTACTTTACAGGAAAGCAATTTCCTGTAAAGCAAAAAAGACAGTGTCGGAACTTTTCTGTTCTTTCACTGTCTTATGTTAGTTACTTCTTTTATTTTTTATCACTTATGCAGCTTTCTTACGATTTGATACTACAAAGTAAACACCTACTAATAATACTCCGATGCATAAGAAGAATACCGGATTGATACCGTCACCTGTCTTCGGAGTGCTGTCCTTCTCGTGGCTGCCTGAAGTTACTGTCTTGCCGGAATTGCTGTTCTTAGTTGCGCCAATCACATTTCCGCCGGTCACTGCTGTGCCGCCACCGGTTACTGTAGTAGCGGAACCACTTCCGTTGTTGCTGTTGGAAGTATCTGTTGAACCATTGCTATTGGAATTATTTCCATTATCCGGAGTCGGCTGTGGATTCTCCCCTCCAAGGCTCTGGAAACTGATTCCATTTCCGGTTGCATATACCTGTGCCTGTGTTCCCGAATAACCGGAAATTGTGGATGGACTCCAGCTGCTCTGGCTTCCGATTGACGTTACACTTGCCGGAATCAAAATTGTACTGATGCTGCTGCCGCTGAACGCATCTGTTTCAATAGTATTAACAGAATCCGGAACTGTCAGTGAAGTAACCGACTTGCAGTTTGCAAAAGAACCTGCTCCGATGGTTACAGTACTGGTCGCAATTTTTGCACCGGATTTTCCCTCCGGGCAACGGATTAACCTGGTCATTGCTTTGTTGTAAAGACATCCGTCACTGGATGCATATGTACCATTTCCTGATGCAACACTGATGGATGCCAGTCTGCTGCAGCCGGTAAATACGTTGCTTCCGATGCTGGAAACGCCAGCCGGAATTGTAATTCCGGTTAAAGAAGTACAATCATAAAATGCTTTATCCCCGATGCTTCCTACGGATTCCGGAATTGTAAACTGGGATAATGAACTGCACTCTGCAAATGCCTGGGAACCAATGGATGAAATTGAAGTTCCAATAGATACACTGGTAAGGCTTGTACAGTTATAAAATGTCTCTGCCGGAATAGAACCGATATCTCCTTCTATGCTGACAGAACCAAGGCTTGTACAGTTATAGAAAACTGCGGTTCCCATTCCAGTCACATAAGATGGAATCGTTACACTTGTAATGGATGTATTGGATGCAAATACACCACTTGCAATTGTAGATACTGACTCTGGAATTGTAATTGCTCCACCGGCTCCGCTGTAGGCAACCAGTGTTCCACTGTCATCTACTGTAAATCCATTTTCATCTGTTGTCTCGTCTGCCCGGACTGTCTGTCCCGGCATCACTGCCAGCAGCAAACATACTGCTGCAAAAATAGAAAATCCTTTTTTCAATATCTGCATCTCTCATCTCTCCTAGCTTTATCTGCTTGATACATTATACTTCTTATCTACTTACTGTACACGCTTTGCCAGTATAAACATTCTTCCGTCCTGTGTGTAATTATTGCAGGTAGAAAGAGTCAGCAGCTGGTCTCCATAAGCACTGTCTATCTCTTCGCCATATACAGAAAGCTGTGCCACATTATTTAAATATTCCTGGTATTCTTCTTCAGAATCTGCATTCAGGAAATTATAATACCGGAATACATTTTCATCCTGATACTGGACCTCCGATAATCCCACTTCAATAACTTCATAGACTCCTCTTTCATAAAGAGTATTAAATTCTATCGTCTTATGGGCATTGTAGAAATCTTCGTCCAGATATTTCTTTAATTCGCCAAACATCATTCCGCTTTTCATATTATGTCCGTAAATGATGATATTGGTATCCCTGTTTATGTAATCATTTCTGGCATCGATAAAAAGGGTGCCATTCAGGTCGTCATTTTTATCAAAATCATGTTTCAGATAATAATCCGGTTCTTCCTGTAAAGACTGCATGACCGGATAATCAATATCCGTATCCGGAATATGTAACCATCCGATTAATTCCGGATTTTCCGCATACAGGGAAACATAATCCTCTAACATAATCAGTGGCTGCTCTGTTGTCTCTCCTGTTTCAGTTGCATCTTCTGTGATTTCCGGATTCATCTGCTCCGTTCCTGTTACAAGGTGCTCTACTACATTATTCTGTTTCTTATTCTGTAAATCCTTAAGCCTGTTAGCAGCTTTATAATCCGCATATTCCGAAATCGCATAATATCCGATACAGGCTGTCGCAACAATGATGCATACGATGCCGACCACCTTCTGCCAGGTAAAATGAAATGGCAGCTTTGCTTCTGCTTCCGCTTCTTCCTTGGCAATTTTTTCTTCTATCATGTTCTGCGAACTATCCGCAACAATATCTGAAATGCACCAGAAGAACGATTTTCCGATTTCACTTTTAAAACGGATTTTCTTCGTGCGCATCATGGTATACAACCGGATTGCTACTTCCGGATCATAAATATCCAGTTCATCGGTAATATACTTGATTTTCTTTAAATCTTCCTGCGCCTGCCTGTATTCCCTTAAGGTTTCGAATTCATAATCGCCTATTTTATAAATCTTTTCATCCATAATTTATGATTCATCTGCCTTATCTTCTCGTGGTCCAGGTAGTTTTATTATAGGTCATTTTGTCATCTTTCGCAAGATTTTTCCGCAAGATATACACAATGTACCATTTCTTATTTTTATATCGTCTATATCTTGCGCTTTCTTTAGTCTAAATTGGATTTTTCCAGCAAATAACGGAACATCTGCTCCGCTGCTTCCTTATGTTCGGAGCCAAGGGCAATACCAAGAATACATTCCTTTTCATAATAACCATGTTCAACCGGCCAGCTTCCGGCTCCAAGACGGATGCCTGCTGCAAAAGTATCTCCGGTGTCCTTATCCTCTACATAGAAGATATAATCCTTTAACTGTTCCAGCTCGTCTTTGGAAAAGTACTGCGTCAAATCTGCTATGGCACCAGACTGGGCAAGATTTTCAAAGACCATTTCATCGGCGCCCAAAACATCTACTCCACCGCCTGCAATCACTGTCTGCAGGGACTGATAGGAATAGAGATTACTGGTATCTGTGCTGGTTAAATCCACATAATATGCATCATTTACCACAACCTCCCGGGCTGCTGGATCATATCCATATTGCTCCATGAATTCTGAGAAATCCGGTTCTTCATCTGCCGGCATACTCTTTGCATTTACCAATACAATCTGGGAAATATCTTCCTTTGTGGTCATATAATGATGTACCGTCATACCAATCAAAATAATCACTGCAACTACTGCCAGTATTACAAGCCTGTAATAGTCCCAGACAAATCCGATCCGCTGTTTCCAGGTCATTGTCTTTAAATCAGCTTTCTTTTCCATATTATCGCCTTTCTTCCTCTGCCGGAGCTGTATTATCTCCTGTAGTGTCATTCTCTGCTGTATTACCCTCTGTCACATCTGTGCCACTCTCAGCATCAGCATCATTGCCTGTGCCAAGAGGTGCCACAAAATCTGCATACGGTAATTCTTTATGTAAATTTTCCATATAATCATACCAGATTTCTCCCGGATAGCTGGCTCCTGTCAGTCCTGGAAGTTCTGCCGGAATATCATATCCAACCCAGACGCTGGTGGTGTAATACTTTGTATAGCCTACAAACCAGCCATCCTTATTGGAATTGGTGGTTCCTGTTTTCGCTGCACTGGCAGTCTCGGACAATGCCAGTCCCTTTGCTGTTCCTTGTGTCAGAACACCCTCTAATATATTGGTCATCCAACGGGCTGCATTGGTTTTATAAACCTGCTTTTCATCGACAATTTTCTGATAGATAGCGTTTCCGTCTGCATCCTGTATCTCTACAATGCAGGTAGGCTCCCGGTATTTTCCATCATTTTCTATGGTGGCATAAGCCGCCGCCATTTCTACCGGAGAGACTCCATTGGTAAATCCACCCAGGGATGCCGCCGGTCTTTCATCCTCCGGGGACAGCTTTGCGAAATTCATCTCCTTCAGATAGGAAATTCCTGTAACGGGAGTCATCTCTTCCAAAAGATTCCACGCCACTGTATTAATGGAATTTTCTACTGCATAACGCAAGGTTACGCTGCCAAGATACCTGCCACTGGCATTTTCCGGTCCATCCTCAATCGGTGCATCTTCCACCACAGTATCCGGGGTATAGCCCCGCTCCAACGCCGGTGTGTATACAATCAACGGTTTGATGGCACTGCCCGGCTGCCGGTAACTCTGATAGGCGCGGTTTAGCATATGCCCGTCATATTCCTGACTTCTGCCGCCTACAATTGCCTTTACAAAACCGGTCTCATTGTCAATGCATACTGCCGCACTCTGCAATGTATAAATGCCCTCTTCATTGACATCGGTAAAATCCTGCAGCTTCTCATCCACTGCATTCTGAAGCTGCTCTTCCATATTTAAATCAATGGAAGTATAGATTCTATAGCCTCCTGTATAAAGAGACTGTTCGCAGGTTTTATACTGCTCCTGATAGGCATCTTCATAGGTCTTTCGATCTTCCTCCGAAGAAAAATCTGTCCGGAATTCAAAGCCCTGCTGCTCCATCAATGCCCGTGTTGCACAATAGCAGGCATAGGTCTCTACCGCATCATAACGCTTTGTTGGCTCTGCTGTGCTGAGTACAATCGTTTCCTGTCTGGCATCCTTATATTCCCTGCGGCTGATTTTGCCATCTTCATACATGTTTTTTAAAATGCGGTCACGTCTTCCTAACGTATTATCCGGGTTCTTATAAGGATTATACATCGTCGGATTATTCGGTATCGCACAAAGATATGCCATCTGGGACAATGACAAAAATGAAACATCTGTATCAAAATATCCCCGGCTCGCCGCCTGAATGCCATAATATCCATTTCCAAAATAAATATTGTTAAGATAAAACTCTAAGATTTCATCCTTGGTATATTTCTTTTCCAGCTCTGTGGCAATGAAAATTTCTTCCATTTTTCGCTGCCACGTTCTGTCATTATTTAGGAAAATGGTTCTTGCAAGCTGCTGCGTAATGGTACTTCCGCCCTGGGTTACTTCTCCATTACGCACCATCGCCCAGACTGCACGGATAATTGCCTTAAAATCAATTCCGCCATGACTGTAAAATTTTTTATCTTCTATACTGACCATGGCTTCTTTGACTTCTTCCGGTATCTCATCACTGGTCAGATAGCTTACATCCTTGGTACCACGAAGCGACATGATTCTCGTTCCATTCACATCATAAACCTGACTGGTCTGCTCCGCACGGAAAGTGTCCTTCGTCGACTCTTTTACAAACCGGACTGCCTCTTCATGCATGGCACTGACCTGACTGGCATACCCGCCAAAATAGTAATACGCCAGCCCGCCGATTACCAGAAGTACCAGAACTATCTGCAGCTTTACAAAAAGCCAGAAACCACGGTATTTCTTTTTCCTTTTTTTCTTCTCTTTATGGGACATGGGTTTCCTCCGTATTGCTCTATTTTACACTGTTCCATAAAAAGATACAAGGCTACTGTTCCATTTGTCTTCCTAAAAATCCCGCCGCTGTAATAGCAAGCTTGCTTTCGGTTTCTCCCATTTTTGCAGTTTCATTTTTCTCATATAAAACAACTGCTCCGATGGCATCTCCTTCACAGATAATCGTGCTGATTGCCTGGTCATGATAGTTCCCGGTATCATCTAAGGTAATTCGTACAAATTTGCTGTCTCCCTGCTGTGCAAGAATATTTTTCCGGTCTTCGATCAGTTCCTCTAACTGCCTGCTGATTGGTTTTCCTTCGAATTCCTTCTTTCCGTTTCCTGCAGCCGCAATCACATGGTCCCGGTCGGTAATACATACCAGATGCCCGGTGCTCTGCGCAAGGCTCTCCGCATACTGTCCGGCAAACTGGCTCAGTTCTCCAATCGGTGAATATTTCTTAAGAATAATCTCACCTTCCCGGTCTGTAAAGATTTCCAGCGGGTCACCTTCCCGGATGCGCAGTGTCCTGCGGATTTCCTTTGGCACTACAACTCTCCCCAAATCATCTATTCTACGTACAATTCCTGTTGCTTTCATTAAAAATTCCTCCTGTTTCCTACATACTTTCCATTTTTGTGCTGTATGGGTAGTATGTGGAAAACAGAAGGAATTATGCAAGCCTTCCTCGTATTTACATTTTTAAATCACTGGTATTTTTATTAGCAAAATCAATCTTTTTTCATTTTTTCCTTCCGGTTTAAGATTGTAAATGCAACAACACAGATGATTGCGGAAAGCAGGGAGCCTGCTGCCGTTGCCAGTCCCATTGGGAATAAGGTATCCGGGAATAAAGTCGAAGTCAGATAAACGCCCGGAATTCTTACCAGTGTAATTGCAATGATATTATGTAAAAATGAGATGCCGGATTTGCCGCAGGCACAGAAATATCCGCTGAAGCTGAAATGAATTCCTGCGAACATGCAATCCCAGACATATCCCCTTAAGTATTGACCTCCCAGACGTACCACTTCCGCTCCCGATGCATCCGATGCATCTGTAAATAACGCCACCACCGGACTGGCGAAGAACTGCATGAAGATTCCTACGATAATTCCAAAGCCCACTGTAATCATCACAGCATAGCGCAGTGTTTCATTGGCACGCTGCCTCTTTCCCGCTCCGATATTTTGTGCACCAAGTGCAGATACTGTTGATAACATGGAGGACGGAATCAGGAACAGGAAGCCTATTATCTTTTCCACGATTCCCACAGCCGCTGCATCATTTAATCCACGCTGGTTCGCAATGATGGTGATAATCATAAATGCCACCTGAATGAAACCGTCCTGCAATGCAATGGGAATACCGATTTTTAAAATCTGTCCCATTACATTTCGGTTCGGTCTGAAATCTTTTCTGCTAAGAGAAAATTTCTCCCGCTGTCTTATAATCATAACGAGGGAAATCATTACACTGATTGCCTGGGCACAAGTGGTTCCAAGAGCTGCACCTGCCGGTCCAAGATGCAGACCGCTGATAAATACATAATCCAAGACAATATTTGCCGCACATGCAATGGCAATAAAGTACATCGGACTCTTGCTGTCACCCATACCACGGAAAATTGCACTGATAATATTATATGCTGTAATAAAAGGAATCCCGATAAAGCAGATGGTAAGATAGGATATCGTTCCCATTACTGCTTCCTGTGGTGTAGACATTACTGTTACAATTGGTTTTGTCAGCAAGAGCAGCACCGTCATCAGCACAAGGGCAACTCCCATAAATAGGATTACCGTGTTTCCAATTCCTTCTGCCACCCGTTTCTTATCTTTGCTTCCAATCGCCTGTCCGATGCTGACCGTTGTTCCCATGGCAAGTCCCACCAGCATAACTGTTATCATATGCATGACCTGTGAGCCAATGGATACCGCCGTAGTGCTGGCAACTCCTTCAAACTGCCCGATGATAAATAAATCTGCCATTCCATACAATGTCTGTAAAAAATAAGATAAAAGGTATGGCAGCGAAAATATAATTACATTTTTAAATACACTTCCTGTAGTAAGATTCCGTTCCACCATTTCATTCTGCTTCCTCTAAGCCAGCGCTGCGCCCAGATGACGGGTCAGCAAATCCACCAGCCATGCATGGTCTTCTGCTGACAGCTCGCTCTGCCTTACCAGAATCACCTGATTGGACAGATTTCTGATATAAATATAATTTTCATAGAATCCCCAGTCCTTATAGGCAGTCCACAGATTCACACCCTCCGCTATTTCTGATTTTATGCTGATGCTTTCTTCACTGAAAATATACTTGCGGTGGCCACTTACCAGTGCCTTCTGTGCATTTGCATAAAATCTCTTAAGTCTTGCTTTCTGCTGTACCTTTTTGCCGCCGCATGCAAAATATAGAAAAGCTGCCCAAAGAATCATAAAAAGTGAACCCATTTCTGCCCTGCCAAGCATAAAGCTTAACATTCCGGATGACAGACAGACTATGCACATAATCACAGAAGTAATCGTTACCACTTTTCTTCTCTTCCGGTATACATCCGATTGCAAAGTTATTTCCAACAGCGCGTCCCGCTCTTCTTTTCCGATTTCAATTTCATATTCTAACATCTCTGTTCCCCCATTTTCTTTTCGTCTATTTTTTATTTATTTTCTTTCCATTCATTTCTCATTTACTGCTTTTCCCAGATGACGGGTCAGTAAATCAATCAGCCATGTCCTCTCTTCTGCCGACAATTTATCCTGTTTTACAAGAACATTTTCATTCGACAGATTCCTGATGCAGATGTAATTTCCATAGATTTCCCAATCCTTATAAAGTGTCCATGCAGTATTTCCTTCTGAAACTTCTGATTTTAAAAGAATTCCATCTTCACTGAAAGTATACTTCCGATAACCGGATTTTAGTTCTTTATCCATTACTGTAACAGATTTCTTTAATACCGTCTTCTGCATCAGCTTGCTTCCTCCGCATATCATAAAAAGACTATATGCAGCCAAGAGTGAGCAAAGTACAACAAGCCTTGTATCGCTATTTGTTACTCTCCATATTATAATCAAAATACAAGCTACAATCAGAATTAAAAATTTTATTGCTTCCGCTTTTCTTTTCTTTCGATACTCCTTCGAATTCAAAGCGATTTCAAGCAGCGCATCCTGCTCTTCTTTTCCGATTTCAATTTCACATTCTAACATCCCTGTTCCCCCATTTCTTTTTTCTAAAAACATTGTAATGAACACTGCTTATTCTGTCAAACACTATCGGTTGTTATCTTTGCTGTTCTGCTTTTGCATGAAACTCTGACTCCTTTTGAAATTCCGGGAGCACTGCTGATACTAATCGGCACAATACCGACTTCTATAGAAAATGCCTCATAGACGCATAAAATGTCTATGAGGCATTATAACTTTACTCGGCAAATATCTGCTCAATTATTTTATCAAACTCTAATGTGTGATATCTTCTTTTTAATGAATCGAGATTGTAAAGTGCCTGACCATTTATCAGTCCATTACAAGTATCATTATCATCTCCTTTATTTTTTGCTACAGCTCCCGAAAATTCCAAATCATCTGTATCAGAAAGCCATAAGGATGTCAGAAATCCTTCACACTGAATTCCAGGCATTGTATATCCATACATTCTTTGTGGCATAGATAAACCGTGCTGCATTCCTAATGTTACAATTTTTCCCAATATAGCCAGTTTTTTATTCCCGCTATACTCTGCAATTCGCATTAAATCTGGTACGAATTCTACAAATTCATCGTCCACATAGCTACATCCCGGAATAACATCACACCCTGCCCAGCCAGTTGTTCCAAAATCATTCTTTCCAAGAAGTGTATTTTCATCAAACGGAATATCCCAAAGATAAGTCCATGATGCAAGAATCTGTGCTGCTGATTTTGCGCCATACAAATATCGTTCTTTTTTGGTAGTTTCATATGCCAACAACAATGTCCGCATATTATACATTACTCCAACAGCATCTATCTTTACAGACTTTTTATGCGTTGTATCATTTAATCCTCCCAGATATAAAACATCTTCTACATAATGTTCCATAATAAAATCAGCAGCTTTACACAATGCACTTCTATATTTCTCATTACCGGTGTATTCATGTACTAATGCTAATACTTCTCCCGGAAAAATTGTTCCTGACCCCTGCTCTATCACATTACTTCCAAACCATTCTTCCGGATATGTCATTGGAGTACCTTCCATCGTATATGCCCGATACCAGGAGCCATCTGTATTCTGAATTTCAATCATTTTATCACAAAATGCAACCACTACATCCAGCCAGTCTTTATGTAATGTTCCATTTTCCTTTTCCTCCAGAAAACAGAGCATTAAATAATACATAGCCTCCGTCATAGTCCGGCAATAATTTCCTTTTGTTCCTTTTAATTTTTCTGCAATTCCCATCATTGCACCTACGACCTGATTCCCCAGAAATTTTTCTAATTCTTTCCTGTTTTCCGAATACTGAAATGGCATTAATACGCCAGTCCACCAATAAACAAATTCTTCTTTTTCTACACTGTACATTGCATTCGGCAAACCACTTTCTGCAATACAGTGTTCCACAAAAAATTGTATTGTTTTTAATGCCCGTTCCCTATATTCTTCCTTTCCTGTTTCTTCTGCAGCCCGAAGCATTTCATAGCAAACCATAGTCTGATTTCCAGAAAATCCATATTCCAGTACATTCTGATTTCCATATTTTTCTCTTGGTGAGAAATGGCACACATAACCACAAGGATGATTTTTCTTTTCTGGAAAATCTCTAAAGCTATTGTGTAATAAGTCTCTTCTGTATGGTATTGTTTCTTCCAGACTAAATGGATGTCTGATATCATCATTAAGAATTCGTTCCATCTGAAATACGCTCGTCTTCCACGATGCTTCTGTCAGATTTTCAGCTTCTCCAAACTGCAGGATATATGAAACTTCCAATTCTTCTCCCTGTTTTATCTTTCGATATGCAGCCCACTCCGATCCATCTACATTTAAGCAAAATGAATTTCTCTCATAAAATGGATAATCACAACGTAACAAAAATTCTTCCATTCTATTTGCAGATGGTGCAATTCCCAGGGATCCAATATCTGTATTATGAACAAAATGCCTTTCTGCTATCTGTTTTCTGGTTATTGTAGTATCCACCTTTGGAATATCTGCCCGAATTAGTGAAATAAATTGCTTGTCATTTTTTGCAAATCCTGTCACTGACAAATTTGGATTTCTATCATCCTTATAATCCTGCTCAAAAGTTCCAAGATAATCATCCTGTCCATTCTGGTCTGTATCATTCTTATTATAAAAAGCACCCGGTATTACAAATTGATAATCGTCAAAATTTTTTGCATGTTTTGATTTACAATGGAATTCCGTAGATATCCGGATAGCAGTCTCTTTTTCTGCTGAAATACAGGCCACCTTTCTACTCAGTTTTATATTATTTGTATTTTGTTCCCACATATCAATAATATGAAATCTGTTTTCTTTATTTACTTCTACGTCTGCTTCTGCAATATGAATGTTTTTTTCACTTCTTATAACATCATACTTTGCTTTCTTATTTCTTTCCTTTAAAATCTGAATCTGAACCGGCCACGGTACTTCTATTTTTATTCCGTCCCTTTCTATTAAAACTTCATTTTTTTCTAATCCTATCGGAAATTTAAGTTCCATCACATCATCCCTTCCTTTCCACTAATTCGATACAAATTTGATTTTTCCTACCTGCTATAAGCTTTTCTTCCAGTTCAGCCTGATGTAGCACAACAAAGGTACTATTTATCTGATTCTTCCATACTTCTCCATTTATGCTAAGTTCTCCCAACTGATATTCTCCATAATCCAAATATTTTCTGTTATAAAAAGAAACACATACTTCTTTTTCCGCAAATAATGTGTCTACTGTTAAAACTTCACCGGAATCATACTGCTCCTTTACTAGTTTTGGTTCAATTAATAAGTCTCCAAGCTTTCCCCTCACACCATATACCTGTGTCAGCATTAGAAAAATTGTCCAGCTTCCTGCACCAGTAACATAAGAATACATTCCCCTTCCTCTGCTACTGATATACTCCGGCACACCAGGATATATTTGTGCTATTTGTGTATTTGTAGAAAGTTCATAAATAGATTTTATAATCTGATAACCTTCCCTTGCATACCCTCTGCTATATAACGCATAAGCATACATAGTTGTCATATGGCTAAACATGCCACCATTTTCTTTTTCTCCATAAATAAGTGCAAATCCTCTTCCAAAATTCCAGGTATTATCTCCCAATGGTAACGTCAGCCTGATTCCTCCGGTATTTTTATCCGGAAGATAATTATTTACAGCATGTATTGTTTTTTGAACCTGTTCATCCGTCGCCGCCCCTGACATAATAGAAAAGGTCTGGGCTGTCAATCCAAATCGCAATTTTCCATCTCCAAGAATTCCATCAACTGCATTTCCATTATTATTATAATAACCATTAAAAAAGCCTTCTTTTGATGATAATTCAATCCATTCATTTTCTCGGACCTGCTGTAATAATTGTTTTCCTTTCCAGCGCAACATATCTTTTAATTCTAAAACCGGTATTTTTTTCTTTTTTCCGCTTATTCCAAATCTTATGTGTTCATAATATTTCTTTAATACTTCCACTTCTTTTTGGGGTTCCTTTTCCTTTAATCCCTCAAGCAGTATTTCCATTTCTTCAAATACAGAAATCGTTTTTCGGTCTTCTTTCTCTATTTGAATCTCAAGTAAATCTGCTATATCACATATATTTTTTCCATAAAAAGCCGTAAATGGTATTGTTTCCCCTTTATCCGGAGCCATATCCAACTGATCATTCCAATCTCCATCTTCAAGCTTTATATTCCCGTGTTCTCCAATATTTAAGCTGCAAATTAAATTTTCTAAAAGTAAATGCTCTAATATTGTTCCGGTATAACATTCACCATCCTTTGTCTTTTGACTATTTCCATCTTCTTTTTTCCAATTTGTGTCAATCCTTTTCGCTCTTTCAATTTGTGCATCTTTCCAGTAAGACACTTCTTCATCTAAAATAGAAATATCTCCAGTTTGATTCATATATAACAACAGTGTAAATAATGGCCAGACACCATGATCCATCCAAACTCTGGATATTTTGTTTCTGTCTGCCTGAAAATTGCCCTCACCGTCCAAAATAATAGTTGCATTACTTCCATCCAGTCTGACACCTTTCATGTTATGAACAAAAACACTTCGAACCCGCATTGGATTTTGTAATAATAATGTCAGATAATCCTGCCACAAATCTCTCCACCCGCGACCACCTCTTCCATAATCATGATATGGAAGAAATGAACAACCATATATTTTTCTTAAAACAGGCTGTATACTTACCCACCTTAACCAGCCATCAAACTTATCTGAATTACCTTGAAATTTTATCTTGTCAGCTTCTCCATTCCAATGCTCTTCATTTTGTTTCCACGCAGCTTCAACCTTTTCTTTACTGTTATACTTTTCAAACTCCTTGTTAAAATTTTCTTTTTCAGTAATTCCAGCGCAGATAATATATTCTTTTTTTTCGCCTGGTGCTAACCGTACCTTTGCAAAACGCATTGCGCCAATGCATTCCATACCATCTTTCCGATATGTCATATCATGTTCTGGTATACTATTTTCTACTACTGTTCCAGGCCAGTCCAATGTTCCTCCCTTTCCAATAAACTCCTCTACTGTAGGGAACATTTCTACTGCTGCCTGCCCGCTTTCATCTGATCCATATACAAAATAACTTGTATCATTCGGTTCATGACCTCTTTCATCATGGTGTATCGTTGGCTTTACAACAATCCCGTTTTCTTCCAATGTTATCCTCTGCATCAGTGATGTTGCATGTCTATGATCTCTTAAATTATCTGCCGATCGTCCAAAAATAGGAAATGCCGCTGTTGGCACAAATTCCAGAATTTCTGACCCGTAATTTTCCAGAATAACCCTGTTAATTTCTACTACATCCTCATTTGCCGGACAAAACGTTGTAAAAATACAGTTTAATTTCAATTCAGGGATTGCATAATACAAGCTGTGATATAGCAATCCGCACTCTATTTTATTCCATTTTTCTTCATCTTTAAAGCAATGCTCCGCTCTCTGTCTTGCAGAATTTCCCACCACAGAAAATGCTCCCTGCTCTTTTGTATAAACCCAGAAATTTCTTCCAGAACGATTATTATGTAAGTCCTCTACTGAAACTGGCAGATACAAAAATTCATTTTGATTCTTTTTGGCATCTCCATTTAAGCAGGGTGTCACCGATGCTTTCATTCCAGCCTCATTGCATATAGGAAAATATAATTGATTTACTTCCCGGGCATTTTCACAAACAAAAGTCCCTTTTTTGTCAATAAAATTCCACTTAAATCCGTGTTCCATTCTTTACTCCTTTTTCTTAACCCTTAACCGCTCCTGCCGTTAATCCTCCTACAATATATCTTTGGAAAATTAGTGCTAATACCATTGGTACAACTGTAGCCAGCAATCCTGCAGTCATCATCATTCCATAATCAATTCCATACTTTGTTCCAAACTCTGATACCGCAACCGTTAATGTCTTCGAAGTTTTTGATGTAGTAAAAATTAATGCGTACAGAAATTCATCCCATGCCATAAGGAATGCAAGAACACCTACTGCAACATACCCCGGTAATGCTGTTGGCATAATAATTTTCCAAAACACCTGATTCCAACTACAACCATCTACCCGTCCTGCTTCTTCAAGTTCAAATGGAACCGATTTAAAATATCCGTTCAAGACCCAGATTACATAGGCAAGAACTGCATTTGTATTAATTAATATTAATGTTCCCAAATGATCCAGCAGCCCCATCCGGCTAATCATGATATAATACGGTATTACCAATGCAATTGGTGGTAGCAGCTGAAAAAACATTACTCCAAATAACATTGGTTTTTTCATTCGAAAGCGTAATCTTGCAAACGCATAGGATGCCACTGCACCTAATACAAGACTAATTACTGTTGTTGTACCCGCAACAATGCAACTGTTTTTTATTGCCATTCGGAATACTTCAACTTGTTTTGTTGGATTTTTATCCCACAATAACATTTTGTATCGTTCCCAGGTAATTGATGTAGGCAGTATTTTGTCACTACTTAACAATTCATTTTCTGATATGATACTGGATATAAACATCCAGATAATTGGCAATAGCGTCCAAAGAACCAATAATATCACTGCCAAATATAATAATATCCTTCCTATTCTTCTCTTTACCGTTCGATTCATATCTTAATCCTCCGTTTTTCCTGCTTTCAGGTAAAGAAGGCTCAATAACAATATAACAACTGCTATAATTACGCATATTGCCGAACCTTTACCATAATGTAAGTAATCAAAGATTTCATGATACGCATAAAAGCTTACTACCTGTGTACTGTCATTTGGTCCACCTGACGTCAACGAATATACAATATCAAAAACTCGAATCGTCTGAATTGTACGCAAAACAAGAACCACTATATACATTGGCTTTAATGCAGGAAAATACACTACTTTAAATCTCTGCCATGCATTTGCCCCGTCTATAATTGATGCCTCCTTTGCATCATTAGACACGGTCTGGAGTCCTGCAAGCAGCATAATGATAACAAGTGGAAGCATCTTCCATGTATCTGATAATATAATCATATTAATTGCAAGCTTACCACTTCCAAGCCAGACTATATTTTCATCTATCAAATGTAATTTTAATAATACTTTATTCAAAATTCCTGCGTTCGCATTAAAAATCCATTTCCACAAATTTGCATTTACAATCGTTGGCACTGCCCATGGAATCAGAATAATTCCACGCACAAAGCCTCTTCCCTTAAAATTTTGATTCAGCAATAATGCTGTAAGTGTTCCCAATATAATCTGAATTATCACTGATACAACTGAAAAATATAAAGTAATTTTTAAAGAATTCCAAAATGCATGGGTACTCATAACTTCTGCATAATTCTTTAATCCAACAAATTTCGTTGCAAGACTACCTGGATTTACATCATTTAAGCTGAACCACAATGTAAACAAAACAGGAAATAATCCTAATCCCATGATAATCAGCATGGCAGGAGTAATCATTCCATAAGCAGTTCGTGCTTGTGATATATTTGATTTATTCTTCCTCTTCATATTCTTACCCTCATATTAAAAATGGCAGGCAGTTTACCTACCTGCCATTCTCTGTTTAATTTGCAAAACTTTCCGATACTTCTTCTGCCTGATTTAATGCATCCTCTATTGAAGTTGAACCAGACAGTGCTGCCGAAAATAATGGCTGTACTGTATTAGACCACTCACTGTAATCAGCAAGCTGTGGTCTTGGATGTGCTGTTGCAAACTGCGGATAAAACTTAGCCAACTCTTCATGTTCAGCCACCAGATTCTCATCTTTATATAATGCATCAATTGTCGGCAACACATTATAATTCTCATAAGCATATTTCTGAATATCCTCACTCGTAAATAACTCAATATATTTATATGCATACTCCGGATATTTTGAGGTAGATAATACTCCGAAGCCACCGCCACCAGTCACTGAAGCACTTTCTGCTTTATCAGTTCCAGGCATTAAACATACATCTACATTTCCTGCAACAGTAGAATTTTCCGGATTATTTGCATATCCATACACATAAGCCCAATTCATAACAAATGCTGTGTCTCCCGCCATGAACGGATCCAAACAATCTCTGTCCGTATAGGTAATTGATGCCGGATCTGCCCATCCATCCTGCATAGAATCATACATGAACTGTACTGCATTATTTGCACTTTCACTGTTAACGTCAAATGAACCGTCTTCTTTCTGCCACGTTCCACCAAAACTGTATATCATGGTTGTCAAATCGCAAATTAAACCTTCTGCCTGGGATGCTCCCCATGCAATACCATACTTGCAAATGCCTTTATCCATCATATCCTGAGACATTTCTTTTAATTCATCCCATGTTTTTGGTGGCTCCTCATATCCAGCATCCGCTAACATCTGCTTATTATAAAACATCCATTTTCCACCATTTGCAAACGGAATTGCTTCTGTTTTTCCATTATAAATCATCTGATTTAACGAACTCTCAATCAAACTGTTTTTTACATCTTCATCCATATATTCACTTAAGTCTATGGTTACTCCCTTACTTTCAAATTCTGCAACCCATGGAATATCTACATAGCAAACATCCGCATTGCCTCCACCGGTCCATGTTGTAGTAATTTTTTCGTGTGTACTATCATAGGACTGACAAATCAGATTTACTTTTACACCATACATTTCTTCGTACTTCTTTCCAGCATACTCATAAAGTCCTTCTTCGTCGGTTGTACAAATAACGCTAATGCTTTCCGGTTTATCTCCGGCTTCTGTTCCTGCTACTTTGTTATTTTCTGTTTCAGAGTTACCACAAGCTGTAATTGATACTGCCATTGTCATGCACAACAGTACTGCAACTAATCTCTTCATTCTTTTTCCTCCTTTTACACTAATACTTTTTTGTTCTTCTCCCCTGGCGCCTTTTACTTTATTCTCCTTGCTTTTTGTAGTTTAAATATAACGATTTTATATTCATGATTCAATTTCATTCTTGCTTTATTTTTGCACTATTTTGCGCAAGACATTTTTAATTAAAAAAAGACGAAATATACTAATCACATTTTGTATATTTCGTCTCCTTTATATACTACTATATTTTAAATTCTGGAATGATGATAACCCTCACAGTTTAATTCTTCATTTCCACTTATTTTACGGTATCTGCTTGGTCCCATAGAATATACTTCCTTAAACTTCCGGTTAAAATAGCTCAATCCCGAGAAACCAGATTCATATGCCACTTCACTGATGGGGAGTTTTGTGGAAAGCAATAATTTTTCTGCAGATTTTAATCGGATATGATTTAAATACTCTACAAATGTATAATCTGTTGCCTGTTTAAACACTCTGCAAAATGTATACATACTCATGCAACACAATTCTGCTACATTTTGTAACTCTATATGATTTTGATAATTTTCTTCTATGTAAGACAACGCAGGTCTAATTTTTTCCAAGGCTATCATAACTTCTGTCGCAGGTCTTCTGGCACAAATATAATCATTTCGCATAAAGTATACCATTAGTTCCATAATATACGCAGGTATCCGAATCTCATATCCCAAAATCTTCTTTTTATATTCTCCCTCTATTTTCCACATAATGGATTCTACTTTTTTACTTCTCAAATTAAAATGTCCAACTTTTCGAAACGGATCTAATAATATACTTGGAATGTGTTGATATTCCTTTGCCACAGAAAAATAGGGTAAAACAGGTTCCATTTGAAACTGTAACAACAATATTTTATGTCGCTTTGTAATTTTTTCCGTTTCATGTGGTTCTTCCCCAGAAATGACCGTGATGTCGCCTGGTCTTGAAATAATCTTCTCCCCACCAAATCTTACATATGCTTCACCCTCTAACTGGCACAAAATTTCCCATGAATGATGCCAGTGCATCGCACACCCCGCTAAAGTATAAATTCCTGCTGAGAACGGTAATTTTGCCTCTTCAATATAAAAAAGCTCCGAAGAGTGAAACTTATTTGCAGTTGATATGGGTTCTTTGATTTTTATAATTTCTTTCCTGTCTTCCATTTTTTCTCCTGTTAATCTCCCCCATTCAAGCTATAATTTATTTGTCAAATCCACCAATTTTTCTACTCTGTAATCTGCCTGCTGTTCTAACTCTTTTAATTTTTCATTGGTTATGGCATCTGCCGGATGATACCAACAGGTTTTAAGTCCTGCAGCATGCCCTCCTGCAATATCTGCTGTCAGGGAATCGCCTATCATCAGGCATTCTCCCGGTTTAATTCCAGGCAATTCTTCCATACATTTTTCAAAGAAACGAAGGGCTGGTTTCTCTACGCCAACCTTTTCCGAAACAAAGCAATGTGTAAAATATTTACGCATGCCGCCTCGTTCCAGGCGGTTTAGCTGCTGCTCATACGGTCCGTTGCTTGCTGCACAGAATATGTATTTTCCTGCTAAAGCTTCCAATGTTTCCAATGCACCGCTCACCGGCACTGCACTATTATGAAGATAGCTTCGGAACACATGCTCCATTGCCACACCATCGGCTTTTAATCCCAGCCGTTTTAATATAATCTGCCAGCGGACATAGGGAAGGTCTTCCCTTGATAATTCACCCTTTTCGATTTTGTCCCAGATAATATGATTTTCTTCCTGAAAAACATTAAACATTTCCGGTTTAAACTCCAGCCCCAAATCTGCAAATGCCTGTTTCATGGAATCTTCTGCTCCCGCATCAAAATCAAGCAGTGTATTATCAATATCCCAAAAAAGGACTTTTATATTCTGGATTTTATTCATCCTTTATTTCCTCATCATCCTAAGGTTTTATGCTATGCAAAATGCAATACATCTATCAACAGCAGCCAGACTAATCCATAATAGGTTACTACTGCTACCAGGTCATTAATTGTGGTAATCAATGGACCGGATGCCACTGCCGGATCAATCTTAATCTTATGAAAAAGCATTGGAATCAAGGTTCCCACAAGGCTTGATATTACCATTGCTATCATCAGTGCAAGACCCACGCATCCTGAAATAATAAATGCATGACTCACCGGATTATTCTTTAACAACCAGACATATAATCCGATAAAGGAAAATGCCAGTATCCCCAGAAAAAGCCCGTTCATAAACCCAACACGCATTTCTTTTCCTACCAGATGACGCTTCTGTTTTGATGTAAGATTTTCATCTACCAGTACACGAATGGTTACAGCCAGCGACTGTGTTCCTACATTTCCTGCCATGTCAAGTATCAGCGACTGGAAGCACATGACAATTGGAATTACGGCTACAACGGTCTCAAAAATCCCCACTACAGAAGATACGCCCATGCCAAGTACCAGTAAGATAATCAGCCATGGCAGACGTTTCTTCATACTCTCTACCAGCGTTTCCTGTAAATCTTCTTCGGCGGTCAGACCTGCTAACTTTGCGTAGTCATCACCCATCTCATCATCCACAACTTCTACGATATCCTGAGATGTGATAACACCTAAGATTTCATCATTTTCATCCAGTACCGGAATGGAGTCCTCTGCATAGTCCTTCATTCGCTCGATACATTCACTGATCTGTTCATGATCCCGCAAATACGGATAGGATGTACTGATGATATCTTCCAGTGCATTATTTTCACGGGCAATGATTAAGTCCTTTAAATCAATAGCTCCATAGAATTTGCCTGCTTCATCAGTAACATAAACTGTCAAAATGTTATCATTTTCTCCCGCCTGACGAATCAGCTCCCGCATGGCCTGCCGGATGGTAAGATCATTCTTAATCACAATGAAGTTCGTAGTCATCTTACTACCGACTTCATCATCCTCATAGGACTGAATCATCTTAATGTCATGACTGGATTCTTCATCCAGCAACTCTACCAGCTGTGCCTGCTTGGAATCATCCAGTTCGTCTAAGACATCTACCGCATCATCGGAGTCCATGTAGGAAATAACCCGTGCCGCTTTATCCAGATCCAATTCATTCAGATATAGATCCGGGTCATCAATATAAGTAAAGATTTCCGCAACCTGTTCCGCTCCCAGAATTGGGTATAATCTCTTTCGTTCTTCTTCATCCAGACGCACAAATGCATCCGCAATATCATTTTCATGATAATCGGATAATTTATCCCGCAATTCCTCATTACTCTTTGTACTGCGGATAATCTCTATTAACTCTTCTACATAATTCTGCTCTTTTAATTTCTCGTCCACTGCTTCTGCCTCCTTACATCATTTTCCTGCAGTAGCAGCACAGATGATACCCTCACAATTACAGGAAACACACAGCGCATTTCCAGCGTAAAAAGAGCAATTGTCCTGTCTGGATTCTTATCAGAAATCCATGGCCAATTGCGCCAAAATCATCTTCTGTCTGCCACCGCAGATACTACTTCGCCCAGTACTGTCGCAACTGTCCATGCATTTCACCTCCTGATTCATTCTCTTTTTCCATTCTAATCCTCGGAATGAATCAAGTCAAGTTTTGCTTTGTCTGATATTTGTATAATCTTTGTAAAATATATATTCTTTATTCTATTTCTTCCATAAATATTCCAGGCAATTGTGAATGAGGGATTGAGAAGAGTTGCCACAATAATATTACGTTGATTCGCAGTGGATTTTCTTTCGCTACGAAATACCACAGTTCTAAAATGCGGGGGTTTCTTTTGGTTATAAAAACAGTCTTTCCAATGTTTGTCAGAATCGCTGTACGGTTCGTCGAAGTACAGATGCCTGATAAGGGCTGTTAGGGGCACTGGGAATTTCGTCTGGCAACAGGCAACGCTGGTACAGGGATGTACCAGCGAGGTGCAATTGAACATGGATGTGAATTTGTGCCGGTTGCCAGATGAAATTATAATTATATCGAAATTCCCAGTGCCCCTTGCAGGCTTTATGTGGCATCTGCTCTCGACGGACAGTGCAGCGATTCTGACAAAGCAAGCGGAAAGACAGTTTACAAGCAAGAAACCCCCGCATTCTAAGAACTGTTGGCATTTCATATCGGATAAAGATAATCCTCTGTGAATCAACGTAATATTTTCCGTGCAAAATCTATCTCTCTTTCGCAATTGCCTGCTATATTTATCGAATATTTGTATAGTCTAAGAAAAAGCACATACAGCTTGCTCTCCCACTTCCTTCATTCCGGTAAATGTGCGGCTGGTCTGTTTCAAATTTGTAGACCTGGCTCTTTTCCACCTTCTGGCTGTGGTCATGGCATTCTATGGTCAGCGCGCCGTCAATTACCGTAATATATTCTCTCGTCCGCTCGCCGTGGCTTCCGCTGGTGTATACACCGCCCGGCTCTATATCAATCCGATAGATTTCTACGGACTGGGAGTCCTCAAATGGAAAGCAGGTAAAGACCTTATACTGTCCCTCCAGTTCCTTGGTTGGAATCATTTCTTCCGGCTTCACCAGACAGAAATCCACACGTGGAGCTTCAATCAAAGTCTGAAATTCAATCCGCAGTCCGCTTGTAATCTTTCCAAGCACACCCAATGATGGATTTGCCGTTCCCTTTTCAATCTGTGCCAGCATACTCTTACTTACACCGGTCTGCTCTGCCACCTGATCAAGACTCATTCCCTTGGACTGACGCAGTCTCTTTAAATTTTCCGATACATTGTGTGACAGGTAATCCATGCATTTTCCTCTCTTTCCATTTGAAACTTCCACTTCAAATTTTTTACATCAAACTTTTCGCATCAAATTTTTATGATATTAACCGATGTTTTTGATAAAGATATCTGTTTTACAGTGCCTTGCGGTATAACATTTCTATATCACACTGACGGGATGACCGTGGGTTCACTGCAATATTGCCGCTCTTCATGGCATCTGCTGCCATTGCTTCTATTTTCTCTTCGATGGTCTCCCGGCTGATGCTTCCTGTTTTGCCTGCCTGATTGATGGCTTCCGTAAGATTTGCCGGAATTCCGATGGTTTTGCATAAGGAACGGATGGCATCCACTAACATCATCGGTTCAAATTCATCTTCATAGGCCGGAATTTCACTGATGTAGTTATAAATTTTATAATACCTTCCATGGTCAGCTAAGGCATTATACTCCGCTACTACCGGAAGCAATACTGCATTGGCAACTCCGTGTGGCACATCAAAAAATGCACTGACCGGATGGCTCATGGCATGTACATTTCCAAGTCTTGCAAAAGAAAATGCAATTCCAGCAAACAGTGAGCCTACCATCATTGCCTCTGCCGCCTCCACATCGGTGCGGTTTGCCACAAATCTCCGGATATTTTCTCCGATGAGCTCCATTGCTTTTTCTGCCATGGCATCGGAAAATGGAGAAGCCGCAGTTGAAATATACGCCTCTTCTGCATGGATAAATGCATCAATTCCGCAGGCTGCCGCCACACTGGCTGGTGCCGTTGTAATCAGGTCTGCGTCCAGAATAGCATATGCCGGCAGCAGTTCATAAGAAAATACCGTCAGTTTATAGTCTCTGCTGTGGTCAGTAATTACAGAAAATGCTGTTACCTCAGAACCGGTTCCTGCTGTAGTCGGTAGTGCCACCAATGGAATAATTTTGCCCGGCACTTTATGTGCCCCTTCATATTCGGTAATGCTTCCACCGTATTTTGCTACTACACCGACTGCCTTTGCTACATCCATCGGAGAACCGCCGCCAAAAGCTACGATAAAGTCTGCCCCGGAAGCCTGAAATGCTTCTGTCGCTGCTTCCACGGTTGTAACGGAAGGATTTCCTTCGATATCCGTAAAGTCATCCACCAAAATTCCTTCGGCTCTTAAAGATTCTGCAGCTTTCTCCACCAGTCCCATCTTCTTAAGATGCGGTCCGGATATGATAAACGCATGCTTTCCACCCATTTTTTTTGCAACTTCCGGAAGTTTTGCCATAGAGCCTCTTCCTACGATAATATTCTGTGGTACTGAAAAATTAAATTCGTTCATAGCTTTTCCTCTCATTTTCTGTCGGTATTTTCAGAACTTACTACACGACTTTTCTATATTCTGCTTTCTTCACTCTATACATTCCATTATCCTGCCATCCGCGCCAATACACGGTCGATTGCCACATCGATTACCTGATCCAGCTCCACATCATCTGCCTCCGGCATCAATGTTGCTGCATCTTCATCTGAAATAAGCTGTACCAGACTGCCAAAGGACTCTTTGTATTTCTTTTTACAGATTACAAAGAATACAACTCCAAGCAAGCTCCAGGCTCCAACCATCAACCACTCCGGAAGAATCAGGCTGCCGCCGGTTCCCGGAATGCAGTACATGCATACCATAAATCCTGACATTAAGACTGCCATTACACCCACAAATTTATAACCAGGCACTTTATACGGACGAGGCATATCCGGTTCTTTCTTTCTTAAAATCAAAAATGAAATGGATACCATACAATAGGCAAGACAGCATCCAAAGTTACCTGCATCACAAATCCATACCATCATGACACGTCCCGCAAACGGTGCTAACATCGTAAGAATTCCCATCAGGATTAATGCATTTAACGGGGTCTTATGCTTTGGATGAAGTTTTGCAAAAGTTCTTGGAATCATATAGGATTCTGCCATGGAATATAAAGCACGGGAACCACCAATCATAAAGGAGTTCCAGGAAGTAATGATTCCGCACATTCCACCAACAATAATTACTTTTGCCATAACCGATGTTTTGAACGCTACTGCCATGGCATCTGCGGTTACAAGACCGGTTCCTGTCTGTGATGCTGCAATGGCATCCGGCCTTAATACCAGACCTACTGCAATGATAACCAGCGAGTAAAACAGCACTGCCAGTACAACAGATAATATCAGCATTTTTCCAATTTTCTTCGGTGGAACATTGATTTCCTCTGCTGCCTGCGGGATAACATCAAATCCGATAAAATAAAATGGAGATAATACCGCAACACTAAGCACTGCCTTGATTCCACCTCCGGTTGATGTGCCGGCAAACATCTGTCCGTTAAGATTATCCACACTTCCATTGATGACGGATGCAACAATCAACAAAATCCCTGCTCCACCAATGATAATAGTAAGAATGGTCTGTAAAATAGCTGCTGTTTTGGCTCCAAAAATGTTTATTATCATAATTAAAAATGCAACGATAATTGCTACAATCAGCCAGGAAGCATAGATATCAAATCCAGCTACCGTATAAAGATATCCCTTTAAAAATCCCGGCCAGAGATAGGTCAGAATCGTTGGAAATGCACATGCTTCAAAGCAGGTAACTCCGACATATCCCAGGACGATTGCCCATGTACAGATAAAGGAACCATTTGAGCCCATTGCCCGGTAACTGAACACATGCTCACCACCACACTGTGGCATGGCTGCTGTAAGTTCTGCATAAGTCAATCCCACAAAGAATATCATGATTCCACCAAGAACAAATCCGATAGCTGCTCCAAGAACTCCGCCTTTCTGAATCCAGCCACCGGAGGATACGACCCAGCCCCATCCAATCATGGCACCAAATGCAATGACAAGAATATCCCAGGCATTAAATACTTTATTGAATTCTGTTTTCTTCTGTTCCATATTTACTACCTCCTATTCCTGAAATACTTTTCCGGCTACTTCTTCAATCAACTGTGCAGTTCCATCCACACCCAGCAAATCGCTGTTAATCAGCATATCCCTGTTATGTCTGTCTCCACGATTGCTTCCGGTCAGTGCCATATGTCTTTTGTGATAACGTTTATCTTTTTCCACAATCAGCAATTTTGCATCATCTGCCGAAAGATTGTGACTTTCCATTACATTCTTTATCCGGATTTCGTCCGGTGCATAAATGAAAATGCGTAATATTGGTTTCTGTTCTTTTAAAATATAATCAGCAGAACGTCCTATAATCACACAGGACTCTCTTGCTGCGAGTTTTCGAATAATTGTTTTCTGGACGTGAATTGCACGTTCTGTCAAATCAGCGTATTTGGAGAAAGAACCCCTGACATCACCTTCTGCTCCTTTACCGGCAATGGTCACTCCTTCTTCTACCTTTTCCATTATATCCTTGGGAATTCCTACTTCTTTGATAATCTCATCTACCGTTTCACGGTCATAAAACTTGATGCCTAAATCCTGTGCAACCTTTTTCCCAATCTGATTTCCTTTTGCGCCATATTCGCATCCTATTGTAATAACAAGATGTTCCATTTTGCTTCCCTTCCTTAATGTATATACATGCGTTTTTTCTCATCCATACGAACCTGCCACTGGCAGCTTCGTATGGATGCCTGACAACTATCTGCATAAAAAAGACGAGGGCGCACTTATTTTCTGTGACATCCTCGTCTTTTCTATTTCTTATTTTTATCTTTCTGTTATTCTTCCGGTGCCCGGTTTGAAGGACACGGATTCCTAAAATTCTTATTTTTCCAGTGATTTTACCGTTTCTTCAATGATTGCATATGCCTTGTCGCAGTCTTCTGCGGATACGATAAGTGGTGGCACCATACGAATGACATGTGCACCGATAGCTGTAATCAGAAGCTTTCTGTCTAAGCAGCCATGTTTTACATCTACACCGGAAATGGTATCATCAAATTCTACACCAACTAATAAGCCCTGATGTCTTACTTCTTTGACATGTGGTAATTTTTCTAATTTTGCTGAGAAATAGTCTCCCATTTTCTTTGCATTTCCGGCTAAGTCATTGTCTAAGAGCTCTCCTACCTCAGCTAAAGCTGCTGCACAGCTGATTGGATGTCCACCAAAGGTTGTTCCATGGGAACCAGGAGTAAATGCTTTGGCAACCTCTTCTGTTGCACAGATTGCACCGATTGGCATTCCGCCGCCAAGACCTTTTGCCATAGATACGATATCCGGTTTTACGCCATAATTCATATAGGACATTACCGCACCGGTTCTGCACCATCCGGTCTGTACCTCATCTAATAATAAGAGCATTCCTTTCTCATCACAGAACTCTCTTAAGCCTTTCATGAATTCCATGGTTGCCGGATGTACTCCGCCTTCACCCTGTACCGGTTCACTCATAATTGCGATTGTATTTTCGGTACATGCATTTTTAAATGCCTCCAGATCATTGTATGGTGCATAGGAGAATCCGTAAGTCATTGGTCCGAATCCTACCTGGCAGCCATTTCCCGGCTGACCGGTTGCTGACATTGCTCCAAATGTTCTTCCGTGGAATCCCATTTTAGCAGTTACGATATGATATTTATTTGGACCGTATTTTTCAATTCCATATTTACGGGCCATTTTAATCATTGCTTCGTTTGCTTCTGTTCCGGAGTTCTGATAGAAAATTTTATCCATGCCAAGGGTCTTACAAACTTTTTCTGCTAACAGTGCCTGTGGAATGGTATATGGATAGTTGAAGGTATGCATGATATCATCTACCTGATCTTTGACTGCTGCTACTACCTTCGGGTTACGGTTTCCTGCATTGTTTACAGCGATTCCTGCATAGAAGTCAAGATACGGTGTTCCTTTCTCATCATAGAGGTACATGCCCTCTGCTGTCTCAGCCAGAAAATCAAAACGCTCATATGTTTCAATCATATATTTATTTACTTTATCTTTAATGTCCTGTACGCTTAATCCTGTGTCTTTTAATTTCATAATTGAATCCTCCTTGACATATTCTTTACTCTTTTTTGTTTTCTCTTTAAACCGGTTTGTTTTGTTCAATGGACGGAACAATGAATGTGCCTCGGCACATTCTCGCGCCTGCGTCGGTCGCTTGCGACATCTACCTTATACGCCGCAGTGCGCATCCTCGCGGAGCGTTTTTTACTTTACAGGAAAGCAATTTCCTGTAAAGTAAAAAAGGCACTTACCGATTGGTAAGCGCCTTCGCTTTTGCTTGTCTATTATTTTGAACAGTTATACAATATCACGTCTGTTTTGCTCTGTCAATATTTTTTTACAAAAAGTTGTATTTTCCTGTTTTTTCTGCTTTTTTCAGTCTATTCGCGAGAATTAATAGAATATATTGTATGTTTTTGTGTATTATAATGCACATTTGTATTATCCATTCGTACACTATAGTATCGTTTTGACTTTATACACTCTCCGCTCCGATATAAGCTTCGATTCTATCCCGCTGTAAATGCTCTCCGATTACAATAATAACTTCCTGGCCTTCCTGAATCGGTTCCATCCGCACTCCGTTATGGGTAGCATTAAGTTGTATCCAGGAATTATCTTCTGCTTTTATAAATCCCTTAATCCGAAATACTGCTCCGCAAGAACTGTCTTCTAAGATTTCTTTTGCAACCTTCTGCATTTTTTCTGCCGTCATAGGTACATTCATAAAATACTGTGACTCGAAGCCGGAGTGTTCCTCCAGATCCATTTTTTCATAATTTTCCATTACATAGCCACTGCTCATAATCCGATGCAAATCTTCCGAAGTAAGCTGTGGTGTACTCTTACGCAGAATCTCTTTTCCCAGTCTTCTCTTACAGTGAATCTTATCCAAGGCTTCGTTGATGTGTGCAACCGTTGCATCCATTTCTTCTTCTGTAGCTTCATCGGCATGGCTTAATAGAATGCAGCCTGCATCTGCCACCTCTGATGCCAGAATAAAATCTGCCTCATCAGACAACTCTTTTTCCAGCTTGGCATCTACAATTGTAATTACATTTCCAATCTCGTACCATTGATCCAGTGGTTCTTCCCGCAATGCATCAAAGAATTCGTCCACATCAAAAATGCCGGATGGCTCCACCAGCACCCTGTCATATCCGCACATGCCCATGGCGATTAGCTTTGTCTTAAAACGTCTTCTGTGGCAGTCCTTATCACAGCCTCCGGCTACCATTTCCAGCTCACAGTTATCTCCCATCAAATCCTGCAGCAGCATCATGTCCACATTTACTGCGCCATAGTCATTCTCCAAGATTCCAATATTCATGCCCTGTTTCATCAGATACTGGGCATATTTTCTTATAAATGTTGTTTTACCGGAACCTAAAAAGCCGGTAATTAAGTCGATTTTTACCATGTTTGTCTTCCTCCTTCTCAGACATCCCGCTCCAGCCGCCGCAAGAGCTCCTGGTATGCCTCCATTACTTTATCGTGATGACTTCGGATATAATCCGTATCTGGAATGTCATGATTCTTGATGGCATACTCTAATCCCTTAAACTGCTCGGACAGCTCCATGGCTCCGATATTCGCAGACACATTTTTCAGTCCATGCACATGAATCTGATACTGTGCCCAGGTCCCTGCCTCATAATCCTGCTGCAGAGTATCCACCATCTCATCTTTCAGATAGACTTTTAATATCTTAAAATAAAACGCTTCATCTCCCATGCATACGGACATTCCCTGCTCGGTGTCAAGGTATGGAAAACGCTCCTGCAATAATTTCTTATTTTCTTCTGCTCCACCGTCAGAATTTTTCTTTTCCACTGCCTCTGTCTGCTTATCCGCCAGAAAACGTTCCAGTATCTTCCACATCTTCTCTTCGAAAATCGGTTTGGAAATATAACCTGCAAATCCATGCTGCAGATACATTTCTTTTGCTCCTTTTACCGCATTGGCTGTCATGGCAATTACCGGTGTAGTTTTATTCTGATGATTCATTCGCTTCATTTCCTCAAATATGGCAATGCCATCCATATCCGGCATCATCTGATCCATGAAAATAAGATCATAGTGCTGCTCTTTCATCAGAGTCAGCCCTTCTTCTCCACTGCCTGCCACATCCACGATTGCACCAGTCTGCAGCAGCATCTCTTTTGCCACAATGCGGTTCATTTCCATATCGTCTACCACAAGGATATGCACACCGGAAAACTGAGGTACCGGCATCATAGCACCGACAGAAAGCTCATAGTTTTCGAAAATCTGTTTCATATCGCCAATGTCATCTTCACAGATGACCTTCTGCGGTATGATTGCGGTAAACGTTGAGCCTTCTCCATACTGGCTTTCTACCAGCACTTTTCCGTGCATCATATCTACCAGACGTTTCGTCAGGCTCAGTCCCAGTCCGGTTCCCTGAATATTCCGGTTCTTATGTTCCTCCAGCCGGGTAAAATTCTGGAAAAGATTCTCCATATCTTTCTTCCGGATTCCCATTCCACTGTCCTTTACATCGATACGCAGATTAATATTTTCCTCATCTATCCTGCTATAAGAAATTTTTAAAATTACATGACCACGCTTGGTATATTTTACCGCATTGGACAGAAAATTATTTACTATCTGGCGGATACGGACATCATCCCCATATAAAATAGATGGAAGATTCTCATCAATTTCCATATACAGATCCAGATTCTTTTTCTTGCAGTTAGAGGCAACTATCGTATAGCAGTCGTTAATGAGGGAAGCCAGCTCATAACCCTCGCAAAGCAGCTCCATCTTTCCTGATTCAATTTTGGAAATGTCCAAAATGTCATTTACAATAGCAAGCAAGGTTCTGCTGGCCCGCTGCATATTTCCTGCATACTCTGCAATCTTCTCCCTTGGCAGCGTATCAATCTGCCGGAGCAGGAGACTGTTCATTCCCATAATACCGTTGATTGGCGTACGGATTTCATGGGACATATTCGTAAGGAAATCGGTCTTCGCCCGGTCTGACACCAGTAGCCGCTCTAAAAGTTCTTCTTCGTAAGTAATATCCACCAGCGTTACGATAGTATTCTGCATCTCGCCATATTCATCGCAGACCATCGAAGAAGTTACCGATAAAATCTGATTGCCCTGCAGGCATTTCACCTTGCAGTGCTCTAATTTTCCCTGATAAAGCTGTTCTGCAAATTCTTCCTTATTGCCCTCGCAGGTTACCAGTTCTTCAAAAGGCTGTTCCACATCTGCACCAAACAACACTTCTGCATTTGTATTATGTAAAATATGTGTTCTCTGATAATCATATACCATCACACCATAGTCAATCTGATTAAACAGATAATCTGAAACTGTTAATTTTGATATTCCAAAAGTATCATACCGGATACTAAAAAATACAGTCATTAAAAATGAAACTGTTACACCATAAACCGAACTGGGATAAGATTTAATTCCATAAAATGGCAACACCGTATCCGGAATTGCCGAAAGAAGCATAATTGTATTTCCCAGAATGATATATGCCACATATTTTCTCTGACTTTTACGCATAATTTTCTTCGACCAATATAGTACAATATAGATGCAGCACAAAAAGCAAAGCATAATATACATCCAGTGATAAAACACGCTGCCATGAAATTCTGTGGTAAAGCAGGTTCTTCCATTGACCCTGTAAAAATGGCGGATCCGCATACTTCCAAAAGAAACACCATCCACCAGAGATGTCAGTATTCCTAATCCAACCATCAGACCATATCCCTTTATTTTTACACCAGTCAGACACGCCACATAAATTACAATCGCAATGACATATAAATTAAAGCCCACAATTGTCATGCAAAAGAAATCCTGTGCCAATCTGTCATCCGTACAATTTCCATACAATGCTGAACCCAGTGCCCAGATTCCCCCTCCTATTCCCAGAAGCAGGATACAAATCCGCCCCTTGTTTTTCGTATTATTAATAAAAAAATAAAAGATACCAACGCCAATACATATAGTTGCACATGCTACCAAAAGCACTGTTGTAATTATTCCTGCTTCCATCAATTTTTCTCCCGAGTTGTTTTACTTCATTATATATAAAATCCAGTTTGTTCGCAATAAAACAATCCCTGTGGAAGCTGCCACCAGCATTTTCTTATTGCCGCAAAAAAGCAGGAGCTCCGTTCCAGTTCCGGTGTTCCTGCTTTTTTCTGTCTTTTTCTAATTTTCCAACTCTGTTCCTACTTTGAACTTTTACTTTAAACTTTTATTTTGAACTTTTATTTTAAACTTTTATTTTGAACTTTTATTTTGAACTTTTATTTCAAACTTTTTACTTCAAACTCTTATCCCGAACTCTTATTTTAATTCTCCTGCCGGATGTATCATATCCGGTGTAATCAGCCCTTTGATAATCAGGTACTGCTCAATGGTTTTTACACAGTTCTGCACGCCGACCCGCTCACTGTTTAATGTCATGTCATAATTGACCGGGTTTGTCCAGTAATTTCCATGGGTGTAATATTCATAATAATCTGCCCGGAATTTATCCGTCCGCTCTATGGTTGCATTAGCAACCTCTTCGGTCACGCCCATATTTTCCATGGTACGGTTCACGCAGAATGCTCTCGGTGCCTCAATATAGATGCTCACCACATTTGGTTTGCCCTTCAGTACATAATCGGCACATTTTCCGACGATGACGCAGGACTCTTTTTCTGCCAGATCTTTAATAATTTCACTCTGATATTCAAACAGCTTGTCATCCGATACGAATTTTTCATTTCTGGAAATGTAACGTCTTGACCGTGGCAGTCCTCTTAAAAAGCTGGAAAATCCACTGGTCTCCCTCATTTTTTCATTTACTTCCTGAAAAATATTCTCATCCAGTCCACTGAGCTGGCTTGCCAGTGTTAAGATTCGGTTCTCATAACAGTGAATACCTAACTCCTTTGCCAGTTGGGATGCAATCGCCTTTCCGCCTGTTCCGAATCCTCTTGCAAAGGTTATTACAAAATTCTCCATATTTTCTGTCCTCCTTTAACCTGCTAAATAACGACTTAAGAATTCCCGTGTTCTCGGATTCTTCGGATTGGTAAACAGTTCGGATGGTGCTGCATCCTCTGCCACATAGCCGGAATCCATGAAAATGGTTCTGGTGGACACATCCCTTGCAAATGCCATCTCATGAGTAACAATAATCATTGTAAGTCCCGTCTTGGCAAGCTCTTTCATAACATTTAATACTTCTCCTACCATTTCCGGGTCCAGTGCAGAAGTCGGCTCATCGAAAAGAAGTACTTCCGGATTCATGCAAAGAGACCTTGCAATGGCAACCCTCTGTTTCTGTCCTCCGGAAAGCTGTGATGGTTTTGCATTGATATAAGGAGCCATTCCTACATCCTTTAAATGTGTGATTGCCCGGTTAAATGCCTCTTCTTTGGAAATATGAAGCACCTTTCTGGTGCAGAGCATGCAGTTCTGCAATACAGTCATATTGTTAAATAGGTTAAAGGACTGAAATACCATTCCCACCCTGGAGCGGTATTCATTGATGTCCTTCTGTACATTCCGGACTTCCTTATCATGGTAAAGGATTTTACCAGAGGTCTGCCGCTCCAGTTTATTGATACACCGCAGCAGCGTTGACTTTCCGGAACCGGAAGAACCAACTATACAGATAATTTCTCCTGCTTCTATATCAATATCTATTTTTCTTAAAACCTCATGATTCCCAAATGATTTGCTCAAATCCTTGATTGAAATTACTGTCTCTCCCATATCCGTTCCTCCTACTGATTATCCATATACTCAATTGCCAGTGCATAATCTGTCTTGCCCTGCATTTTCTTTTCAATAAATTTGAAAATCTTATCAAAGACAAAGCACAATACAAAGTAAATCACTGCAATTACCAGGTATGACTCGAAGTATTTGTAATAATTTCCTCCGACTGTTTTTGCAGCCATGAAAAGTTCCTGTACTGCAATTACATTTAATACGGATGTCATCTTCAGGTTTGTCAGGAATGTATTTGCCATCTCTGGGATAATATTTTTAAATGCCTGTGGCAATACCACATACAACATTGTCTTAAATGGCGACATTCCCATTGCCCATGCACCTTCACGCTGGCCCATATCAATGGAGCCGATTCCGGCACGTACTGTCTCACCCATGTAAGCTCCGGTATTTAATACCGTTACCACAATACCTGCAAATACCGGTGTCATTTCTACTCCCAGCATTTTTATTCCATAGTATACAATCATTGCCTGAACAATCATTGGAGTGTCACGGAAGATTTCCACATATACGGTAAAAATGATTTTCAAAAGCCGCATCAGAAGCTTCTTGAAAACATTATCACCCTCGCTGATTTTTGCATCATTTACAAGTCCGACAATATAGCCTAACACAAAACCAACCAGCGTTCCGATTACAGCAATTTCCAGCGTAAGCCAGGTTCCTTTGATAAACATACTTGCATATTTCTGGGCTAAAAATATCATCCACTCTAACGAATTACTCGGATTTTCTACTAACATATTTCTCTACCTCACTTTATCTGTTACTCAGCTCACGCTGGAAATATTTCTAGTTTGCTGCCGGCTGCTGTGTCAGAACAGTATCCATCAGCTCATCCATTTTGGCTTTATCATTCCAGCCAATGGCATCCATCGCATCCTGGATTTTATCTCTTAATGCGGTATCATCTTTTCTGGTAGCGATACATACATTTACCATTTCATCATCACCGGTGAAAGAATCATCTTCATCTAACTGAATAATCACAAGGTCATCATTGGTAAGTGCTGCTGACTGTGCGGTTGGCAAATCTACGACACATACATCTGCAACACCATTGGATATTGCCATGAAACATTCGGATGTTGTCTCATAATTTCCTGACTGCTCTGCACCTTCAATCTGATCCAAAAGAGGTACCCAGCCGGTTCCTAACTGTGTTGTTACTTTACATCCGGTTCCTGCCAGATCAGAAAGTCCTTTTACATTTTCATAAGCACTTCCCTTTTTTACTACGATACAGTTATCTCTGTAATAATATGGTTCTGTAAATGAATAAGAAGCTTCTCTTTCTGCTGTTTTTCCCATTCCTGCAATGATTACATCATAATCTCCTGCATCTAATGAGATTCCAATGGAAGACCATTCTACTTTATGAACCTCTAAATCCATTCCCATCTCATCAGCAAGCTTCTGGGCTACTGCCACATCATATCCATATGCATAATAGTCAGATCCATAAATCGGAACCGCCTTGCTTCCATCCGGTGTTGTATCACTGTCCTGTGTCCAGTTAAATGGAGCATATGCACATTCCATTCCAACTCTTAATACATTCTTATCAGATGTTTCTGCTGTCTCTGAGGTTTTCACATCTGTATCGGATGTTTTTGTATCTGATGAACCACATCCTGCCAATGTAGATATTGCCATAACTCCTGTCAGTACCAATGCTAATAATTTTCTTTTATTCATAATATGTTCCTCCTTAAATGCAAATGTGAAGCCGACTTTTTGTTTCTCTAGAGTATCAAAAAAGACGCTTGAGATTTCTTTCTCTCAAAGCGTCTTTGCTGATAGACAGTATAGTATACTTTCTTTTTCTTCTTTTCAACTTTCAAAATGCACAATTTGATTGTGCATTTTGCACAGTATCTTAATTAAACATCAATCTTTTTACCAGAATACAGTTTACAATATCGAGATATTCCATGGAATCTTCCAGGTCAACCTCCAATATTTCTTCTATCTTCTTCAGGCGGTACTGCAGAGAATTCCGATGGATATACAAAGCCTCTGCTGTCTTTCCCACATTAAATCCACTCATATAATATGTCAGCAGTGTCTCCACCAGAAATGCCCCATTGGTCTGGTCATACATCTCAAGCTTCTTTAATTTGTCATTGCAGTAGTCCAGTATCTCCTGCTGATTTCCATTGTTAAACATATATTTATAAATGCCCATGGAACTGGCACTAAGCACTTTTTTATTAGTAGGATTCGGCAGATAATCTTTCTTTGGAATCAGATTTTTTGCTTCCTGATAGCTCTTGCCAAATTCAGACGGATCCGTATAAGCTGCGCCTAAAATACAGGTACTGTGTATCAGCCCGGCAAACTGCGGGCGGCTGTCCAGTTTCTTTAGCAATTGTTCAATCTGCCGTTCTGTCTCCTTATCCTCCGTTGCCTCAAACAGCAGCACAAATTTATTTAAGAAACGCATATACATCGGACGATTTTCCATATGCATTACTTCCCGGTTCAGACAGTCCGTATAATAGAGATAAGTATGCTCATCCTGCTCCAGGTTAATTCCATATTTCCGGTCAATTACAATGATTCCAACACGATATGCCCGGTCGAAAGCCAGTCCAAACTGGCTGGATATTTTTTCAATATATTTATCATTTACTTCATATCCAAACAGTAGATTATATAAATAGTCCCCGGTACGCTTATTTGTAATATTGGTTTCCAGTATCAGCTGCCCGATACTCTGTGCAATATCCACGAAGGTTGCGCCTTCCCAGCGGACATAGAACAGTGGCAATTTCAATTCAACCGCCTTGTCTATCATTTTCTGTGGAATCTTCTCCCGATCATCCACAATCGATATTGCAAGCCCGGAAATTCCCAGTGCATTCAGTTCTACCATTGTTTCAAAGGTCTTCTCAATGTCAAACCGCAGATAATCCACTACAATCAGTGCGAAGTTGCCAGGATTCATATGCTCTTCATAGGGCTTCGTCTGCACAAAATATGTCCAGGACACCACTCTGTCCAGTCCTACTTCCCCTGTCAGCAATTCTACTCCATCCAGATCCAAATTATTGACGTCTCTACAAGTAACCATAATGTCTCCCCTTTCTGTCTTTCCTATCTGGTTATTCTGTTTTAGCTGCCTGCACCGGCTGCCGCCGGCAGTTCCTCCGGATACATAACTACAAAAAACCCGGAGAAGTGAAAACACTCTCCGGGTTAATTTTACTTATTTTAGCAAATCAATGCAATAGCAAAGATTACTCGATAACTGTAGCAACACGTCCTGAACCTACAGTACGTCCACCTTCACGGTCTGATTTGGTCGTGTTAAGAAACTTATTTGTTACGGTTTTTGCCGTTTTGTAACTCATTTTATGGGTATTTTACCTATTATTTTTTGCTTTTTCCGGGGGAAATGTTGCAGATTCGTATCACGGATTTCAGCAAATCTCGTGGCAATTTTTACTCTTTTTTGACCATTTTCCAGCGATTCGTTCCGCTTCTTCCACCTATGTACTAATATACCATGAGCAATAAGAACTGTAAACTGAAAATTTTGTTTTGTGATACGAATTTCAAAAGTTGTGATACCAATATAATACCACTAGCAAATATTGTTGTCATGCCAATATACTTTTCCTCGCAATTCAGTCATGTTCATACAAAATTAAGAAACTTACTTAAAACTATGACAAATATCATCAAGTAATTCTTTCAACAGATTCTCTTGATAAGCTGCTCGCTTTTTTCCTTTCACATTTTCTGCGGTCTGTTTTAACAATGGATGCTGGATATTCTCCAATTTTACCAATCCGTTATTATCAATGTACTCTTTCGAAATGCTTATATCATAATCTTCCGGTGACATACGCCATATATGAATTCCATTTCCAAACTTCTGCCATAACCGATCTGCTATTCTTATTCCATCCGGATCAATATCCCCACTGTAATAGATTTCAGATCCACTGTTAAGAATGAGTGGAACCAGTTCCAGTGCTATCGTACGAAATTGTCCGGATGTACAAAGTAATGTCAAATTTTTATTATTAGGTTTATTTACACTGACAGGTCTTTTCTTTATCTCCTCCTCTGCATGTTCCAACAGATAGCAAAAAACCATCTCATTCTCAACTACATACACCTCATCCCCATCTGTCATAGCTCCGATAATTCCTTTTAGATTTTCCATAGTAATAACATAGGGTTCATGTAGTCTGCAAAATGCCTCATATGCCGGATGCCAACCTTCCTTAGTCTGAAGATGTAACCCATACGCATGCAAAATCGAAGAAACATTATCGGGTACAATTCCCACTTCGAACAACAATTCACGCCACTGATGTGCGTTCTTAGGTAATTCCGATTTTTTCCAAAAACAAATTGCGTGTTGTAAAAGTTGTCCAGGAGTAGAACCACGATCAAAGTAATGCGGATTTCCAGATATCTTTGCAGCAAATACCGATAATGGTGACTCAGCATCGCTCTCCTCTGTATTCTCCAGTTGCACGAGTGCATTTCCTACATTTTTTGCTAATATTGCTGCTTGATGGCTGTCTTTTTTATATTCCCTCACCAACTGCTGATAGCCATATTTTTTATCTGAAAGCATCCCTTGAACCCATAAAATTGCGACTGACTCACCATCTATGCTATGAATCAAATTATCAGATAGCTCTTGAAAAAAAGCGCTTTTCTGTTCCTCCTGCGCCTTTTTCTCTCCCTGATTGGTATACATCGGTTCATCAAAATATGCTTCCAATACTTCTTTCATATCTATCGGAGCAAAGCACGTCTTCTGCAATCCCTGTTCAAATTTGTTAAAATCAAAGCGGATATCCTTATCCTGAAAATTTTTTCCAAGAATTCCCCCTATTGCTCGACGTTCTTCGTCATTTGTGTTACTTAATGTGATACTTCCACCTACTCTCCCGAGGGATTTCCATTTTTCTCGACATGCCTCCATACACCTATGATATTCTTTCTTACTCTTAAAATAGTTTGCACACTCTGTATTATTGCTCATCCAGTATCCTTTCATGTCCATTCCATGTATAACGAATTACGGAAACAGTTTGAGAATTCTGCGGTCTTTGCAATTCAGCAATTCTAAGTCCCTTTACAGTTTCAAAACATCCCCATAATGCCTGTGAATTCATAATATAATCAAAATCCAGCTTATGAACAAGCTCAAACATACTACTGATATTTTTATCATCCACTCCTGCAAAAGCTTCATCCAACGCAATCAAACGAGGATGTTCTTTGTTTTCGGCTTTTTGGTACTGCGCGTTGACTGCTGCAAACAGCGGAACATACATCGCCATTGCCTTTTCACCACCACTAAATCGATTAAAAGCTGCATTTGTCAATGGCTTTCTCGCTTCCTCTCCATGTCGGAAATACATTTGGAATCCAAACCACTTACGATAATCCAATGCGTCTCTTACCATTTCCATATAATTAATCACACTGCCATTTTCCTCAAGTTTTTGTTTTTCTGTATGAATTTTACTTCGAAAATGCGCTGCAACCTTCTCAATATCCTCCATTGTGAGAAGTGATCGATCCCGAAGTAAAATCTGTTCTAGCTCAACTGTATCGAGCTCTGTATCATTCTCTGCTTTGAGAGGCTTCCATTCCAACGAAAAACTCAACCCCATAGAAGTATCCATATCTTTCATAAGCTTCGACATATCCAAAACCCATTTTCTGCTCTCTTCAATTCGATCTGTTAACTGTTGGCTGATAGTCTGAGATAAAATATCCTCAAACAATTCACGGTCTTTTTTCTGAATCAACAATTCCGTTTCTTCAATTGCTGATTTTAAGATTCCATAAAATTCCTCCAAATAAACTTTTTTTCCATTCCAGGTAGATACAACTTGTACACGCTTTCGAAGCATATTGGTCATCTCTGTTTCTATTGATGTGTCACCTACTGTTCCAAAGCACTCTTCCAAAGATGTACCATAGTTTGCTAAACTTCCATTATACTTCTGATATACTTGATATAACGCATTCAACATATCTGAAGATTCTCTGTTTTTATCATTTTCCCTAATGACACCCACTGCTTCTTTAGCACATTCGAAAAGCGTACGGTTTCCTCGCTCAACAACAAGTTTCAGAGAAAGTTCCTCCTCAAAATACTTTCTAAGAAAGGTTTCTTCTGCGATTGCCTGTTTAAGTTTTTCTGTCTGCTTCGGTTCCGATTCAAGTAATCCTTGAATTCTTTCATCCAAATGAGCCAAATCCTCTTTTACATCATCATACTCTTTATTCAAATGTTCAAGCTCCGTATTCAGCTCTTTTAACCTATTTGCTCTCTCAATATTTTCCGGTCTGTTAAGATAATCCTCAAACTGCTGGATCTGAACATTGCATGCTTTTACATGAGTACTACAATTTCGTTTCTCTACAAAAGCATCATCCATCGCCTGTTCTGCCATGGCTATCTGTTCCTCAGTATGTCCGCAACTCATACGTTCTGTTCCAAGCTGCACTAAGTTCCCCCGCACATTCTGCCAGATTCGATTATACTCTTCAAGTGCATCTCCTACCTCATCATAAGCTTCTCTCGTCCGTGCGTATGGAAATCCTTTACACTGTTTCAACATTATCTGATATTGTTCATTTTTCTGCTGAGCAAAATTCCGTTCCTGTATTTCCTCCTGATTATACCGTTCACATATTCTCTGCAATGCGAAATTACAATCTTTCTCTTTTGCTAATGCATCATTAATAGCAGCAAATCCCGGCAATCCCAGATACTCCTCCTGCAAAGTAACAAGACACTGCTTAATCTTATCAATCTCCTCATTGATATCTTCCACATTTTTCGTATATTCCCGAACCTGTTCCTGTAACAACCGAAGCTTTTCTTCTTTTCGTTTCTTTCTTGCAAGTAAACCGACAAACTCCGCTTCACCTGTCTTATCTGCCCTTCCGGCTAAAATACCTTGACGGAAACTTCCGTCCTCGCCAAGAAAGATGCCTTGTCCGCAACCCTTCTTTTCAAAAATATTACTTAATATACGTTCGACCATTTCCCGGTGTTCATTTCCTAACGTTTCACTTACTACCAACCCCGAAAAATGTGAATTTCCTTTTTTCTCTACATATAAAACCGTATCTAAAAATCGTGGACATGACTTCCGAATTTTCTCAAAATCTTGCTGAGAAACTATTAAAGCATCCATAATTCCCATTTTCTGCAACTGCGCCTCTAACCTTGCACATGCAACGGAACTCAGTTTCTCTGCAAATTCCACAGTTTTGTAAAACGGAACTGCTCTAATGCCTGCTTCCTGCAAAGCAGCTCGTGTTTGCCTTGTACTTTCCTCTCTCTCTGGCTCCAATTCCTCTTGATTTTGAAGCTGACGCAATTCCTCCTTTGTTTTCATCAAAATCTCGTTTTGATGATTTAACTCATACTCCCTATCACTTCTTGCATCTGTCAGTGTCTGACGCTGTCTTTCATAATCTGTCCGCAGCAATTCCTGTACCACTCCTGCATCTTCAACGGATTGATACTGTCTGATTTTCTCTTCGACTACATTCAATAATCCCTCTTCCGGATTCCATTGTTCGGAAATCTTCTTTGCATTAAAAAGCTTTACAATCCATTGATCAATCGAACTGATTACATTTCCCTGCGCAATGTCCAATTCTTGCTCACATAAACTTCTATGTTGTCTAAGCTGCTCTAATCTGCTTTCGATTTCATCATACTGTTTAGCAATCTCTTCGTACCGCCGAATTACTTTTTTGCACTCCTTAATCAGTTTTCTATATGTATCCAAACCATTAACAATCTCATTAGTTTCTTCATATTGTTCCAATTCAATCAGTTTAATTGCAATTTGATGCTGATTCCACTGTAAAATTTCCTGTTGTTCATCCAACTCATGCCTTTCATCCAACAATTCCTGTTGTTTTGATTCCAAACGATTTTTTATTTCTTTCAGTTTTCTTTCTCCAGCAAATATACGTTCTTTGCTTTCCTCTATCTTTTTATCCCATTTTCTTTCTTGAGTTTCATACTCCTTTTTGTTTTTCCTTGCCTCTTCAAGCTTACGATCTACCCCCTCTAAGTCCGTATCCAAAAGCCCTGCTCGTTCAATATCAACCAATTTTCTGCTTTCTTTCAATTCCTCTAATTGGACATTTTTGTTCTGTTGCTCATTCTCTGCATCCAAGCGTTTCTGTTTCTGTGTATCCAGCAGACTCTGATCCGTTTCAACCTCTTTCTTTTTTGCAAGATACGCCTGCGCTTTTTTTGCAATCATATACTGATTATAACGTATGTATTCGTTTCGAATCGCCTTAACATCCGTATATGCACGTTTAAGCATATCCAAACTATCCTGGATCTCATCCATTTTCTCCATTGCATCAACCATCACACGTAAGTCTTCGTCCGTAAGTGTCTGCAAAGAATCATTGAGAATATCATATACTTTTGTAGGTTTGAAGTCCTTGGAAAGCTTCGGTGCATGGACTTTTACGAGCAGCTTAATGAACTGTTCATACTGTTCCTCCTTCCGGAAACCAAAAATATGTTGATTGACATATTTTTTATATTCACTCTGACTATCCGTAAAGATATTATTCTCTCCGAGTTGTGTCTTCATTTCTCTTTTATCATAGGGAATTCTCGTAGTTCCAACTTCCTTATATAACCATATGTCATAACCAATTCTGCGACCATCCAAAATAATAAAGCCCCAAAAATCCATTGGCTTTCCGCGTTTTGCTCGTTGTCCAATTCCAATTGTTCGGTATTCGGCAGTATCCTCTTTTCTAAACTCCAAAAAAAGATAGCCTGTAGACTCGTCCTTTCCTTCTTCACCCAAGAAATAATATTCCATTCTACGATCACTTGAACCAAATGGATCCAAACGGCTCGGTGTACGATCCCCATCCAGCACAAACGGAATAAAGCTCTGTGTAGTAATTGACTTACCGGAACCATTTTGACCTCTGAGAAGGAGCTTTCCATCCACAAATTCAAAATCTTCCTCATCATATAGCCAAAAATTTACAAATCCTATTCGATTCATTTTCCATCGTTTTGTCAATTCTTTGTACCTCCCTCAAAATCTTTCGGATAAATGCCCTTCATCCTTCCAACCGCCGGTAAGATTGTAATTTCATCTCCATCATATGCAAGCATCATCCAGTGCTCCATATACTCCAGAATTGTCTCCAGCAGTTTCTTCTCATCCATTTCCCGAAATTCCTTGCTCCATGCATCATTCCATTGATTACGACAATCAAAAACTATTTCAGCAAATTCGTTTCTTGAAAGATATATACACTCATTTTCTTTCTTCTGCAATTTTCCATCATAAAGTTTCTTCTGAAGCTTTGCACACAAAAGCAATACAGCCTCCGGAAGCATAGCATCTCTTGGATGTACCATTCCGTAACAATCATCCGCTTCTAATGTTAAAAATGCTGCATTTTTATAGATATCCAAGTTTCCACCCAGATTATCATTCAAATATTTTGAAACCCATTGCCGCTGATTTTTTAAATAGAGTGCATCTGCGTCATCATTTTCTTCCCAATAATATGCCGGACAAACCGCCAATTGTCTATACACGCGATTAATCCGTAGAGTTCCGCGGTCTTCGTTTAATTCCTCAAAGTCAATTTTCTCAAAATCTTTCCATGATTCATATGAGGAAATATCAGTAGTAAAACTGGTTGCAAAATATTTGGAATACCCCGTATTTTCATACAGAACTTCCTGCCCCTCCTCTCGACCAAACGCCTCACTGCTTCCCTCATATACACATAGCATCTGTAGTCTCTCCATATATTGCATGACACGAACTAAAGATTTCCTCTGCGTAAAAGAAGTCCAGTCAATCTCCATATAAGTCTTTAGCTGCGTTTCAACATAATCAATCAATTCTGATAAGAGAAATTGCTCCTGTTCTTCCTTATCCTCAAGATACATTAATACAACACACAAAATACAGTAATCCCTAATGTCCGTAAAATCTTCTATTCCCATGAAGCTCTGTGCATGCGCTGGTTTTTTTTCCAACTTTAATAGATTCTCTGTGTGAATCAATTTCCATCCCAATTGTTCACGGATAAATTTCTGAAAATTAGGAATGTCTCGTTTTACCTTATAATAAGTTTCCTTATCACAATCTTTACAAATCCAAAAATTTTCTAATAATGTTCTTGCTTCATTCATTGTTCCTTAAACTCCAATACATATGCCGGCATAGTTAATGCACCATCTTCGCATTGTAACACGCAATCTCCATTTCCTCGGATAAGCTGATATTCCTGTCCATATTCTGTTCTTCCAAACTTTTGGGAATTCATATTCGCCTGTGCTATCCATTGTAAAAATATTATTCTTACATCTTCCGGCACTTTTTTATTAATTTCTGAAAAGGTAATCCGATTATCTTTTATGTAATGCATGACAATCTCTTTTTGCTTTCTGACACGTTGCAAGTAATATTCCCTCTGCATATATTTCTCTAATGACTTATCTGCAAAACCTCTCTTATCCTTTTTCTCCCTATAATTTCTTGTATGTGGTTTTAACAAAAATTCCGCAGGTTCCTCATCATACACACAATTATTAATTACATCCTCCTCCCGAGGTTCATTTGTCTTAAAGTGTTGTATTTTCTGTATTCCAAAAACATGAGCAGACAGTTTGTGTGCCTCATCAAGATTCTCACATTTTAAAAACAATTCCAAAAATTTTCTATAATCATCTTTTCTACTGATTCCCCAATTTTGAATTTGAACAATCAATGCTGCATTTTGAATGATACTTCGAATGACATCATTGGTAATCTGTAAAACCTTTTTGCATTCGCAATTATGATCTGGCGTATCAATAAACCAGTTTTTCAAAGAATTCCATTTACCGATAACATTTTCTCTTATACTAGGCTCCGCATTGCCATGAATTTCCAAAAGCGCATGTGGTATATCCAATTCACTTTGTATCACTTTCTCCAAAACACTATTTTCTACAACGGCAATAACCTTCACCAAAAGTTGTTCAATTCTCCTTGCATGTTGCTGAAGTGCTTGGACAAACTCATTCAAATATTTTATAAATTTATCTTTGTGAATAACAAATTCAACAGATTTCATCAAATGATCCGTCTTCCCCGAATAAAAATCCCGAAGATAATCCTGGTAATTCTGATTGAGCCGCTTAAAATCTTCCTGAAGAAGGCTCCACCATTCATTAACCTCTTTCAAACCTGCATGTTCCATTCGTTCAGCATCTTCAAGACTTTTCTCCATGCGGACGAAAAAATTTGTAGATAAATTCCCCGACTCCAGAAAAACATTTTCCAATCTGACTGTCAATCGCTCTATCTCTACGGCATATTCAGACATAGTATATCGATACTGCTTATTTTTATACTCAGCAATGGTATAAACTCGTCCAGGATCTTGAATCGGTGTAAGATTTTTCCATTTAACAAGTACCTCCAAATCCAACACTAACTGCTCCATGGTATAGTCTGCAAAAAAATCATCCTGCCTAATCAACCGGAATACATCTTCTTTGTACAATTGAAAATGCATCTTTTCATATTCATGATAAAACAAACGCATGATTTTTCGATATATCGGTGCATTCGGCACAGATAAATACGAGGTTTCATGTATTGGATCAAAATGTTCCATCCTTTGTATCCTTTCTCTATCAGTTTTTACGGAAAAGCTCTCTTGTAAGTGATTTTTTGCTAAAAATTCCCGTCAATTTCTTCATTGACAACTATCCTAAAAAATTGTATTATTATCTAAATCGATAACAAAGTGTATAAAACACTTAATGCGACATATAATAAAAAGAGAACATAGAACATTAAATGTTCTTTAATAACAAGAAGGAATGCTAGTAATGTTTTTGGTTTATCCAAGAAAAGTTTACTAGCATTTTTCTTGTCTCTTTCAAACCAATTTTCATTTAATGTACTCATCACACTCAAAAATAAATTGGTCTCTGTATATATTTTCAACCCCAAATCCGGCATACCACAGAAGTTATAATTTTTCTCAATATATAGCTTCGTCTTAATTTCATCTAAAACTGTAAATTTCTGGAACTGAGCAATATATTCCTGTAGCATCTTCAAGCAGAAACCATGTATTGTACCAATATACATATTGGCAAAGCCCTTCGTATTTCCCAACACTGCTTCACCATATTTATAAACCCTGCTCTTTAATTCTTCTGCCGCTTTCTCCATAAATGTAAATGCAACAATATTCTCAGGCAAAATATCTGGATTTGATTTTAAAATATTAATTATTCTACGGGTAACAACACCGATTTTACCGGCACCTGCACACGCAATTATTTCCAAGTCCTCATCAATAGTTTTTACCGCTTCAATCTGATTATCAGACAGATTTTCAAACAAATCCATTGGTTTTCCTCCTTGCCAAGTCTAAAAATATTAAAGACTATTCATTCAATACATTATCATATAGAAAATGGTGTCAAAAAATTCGGACTCAATCCTTTACATACTCCATAATATCCCCATAGTCCACATCAAGCGTCTTGCAAATTTTGCCAAGCACACCCAATGTCACCTCTTCGTCTCTCCTAAGCTTAGTCATTGTATTAGGTGCTATTGCCGCTTGCTTCCTCAAATCTGCTTTGCTCATTTTTTTATCCACTAATAACTTCCATAATCTGTTGTATGATACAGCCATAATGTGCCCTCCATCATGCATCAAAAAGTATCAAAATTCTATTAAACATTATAACATAAGCATTTTTCATCTTCAAGAAACTTTCGCATAACCTTGCGATGTTTTAAAAATTCATTCAGGCTCTTCTCACACGCTATTTTCTGTAAAGTTGTTACATTTATTCAAGGAGGTGTTCATATGAGATTAGGCGAATATTGGGAGATTGGAAGAAAGATAAAAGCTGCACGTACTAATGCCGGTATCAATCAAAGAGATATGGCTGTTCAACTTGGCATTACAAACTCTACCTATTCTAATTATGAGAATGGCTACAGCGAGCCACCGGTAGAGATTATTTTGAAGTTTTGTGAGATTATCGGGATTTCATTTGAAGATTTACTTGGACAAAAAGTTGCTGCATCAAAGAATGTAACTGTAAGAACCTTTGCTGACTTCCTTGCAATCCTAATTGATCTTGACCGCAGAGGACTATCTATAAAGGGAGAAACAACTTATTCACAGGAAGCCAATCAACTTATGGCTCACCTGCAGCTTGATATTCCGAACGCACAGATTGCAACATTCATTCCTGACTGGTACAAAGTCAATCAGAAACTGGCTAGTGGATTGATAGATGAAGATGAATACCAGATGTGGTTAGACGATACATTAAAATTATTCAATGTACCTATTGACGAATACATATATCACAAATAAAAAATCCAAGAGATAATCTCCTGGATTTTTTTATTCATTACTTTGCTTCTTTCCAAGTCCATAGCCACCAAATCCTCCTGCTAACACTCCACCAACAACATATAATACTTTTTCCATAATATCTGGCTTATCTTTCAATAAAACAATTATTACGATAAAAAATATCATTGCAATAAGCATTGTTAAAAAAGTAAATACCTTTTTTTGGAACTTCTCTGCATAACTATTCTTCATTTCCAATTCAGCCCCATCGAGGTATTTACTAATGTGCTCCTCTGTAATTTTTTTCATTACAGCAGTTTCCGGCGAGGAAACAGAAGACCGCATCTGAATCATCGAAAACATGTGTTGTTCAATGACTCGTCTGTCCTTAGCTGGAATATTTTCCAATGCAGCTTCCACTTCAGGATCCATTATAGATCCGCCGTCTTTATTTTCAGCTGAATCTTCTTCTATATTCTTCAGTTCATTATCTGCCATTTATGTTACTCCTTTAATGATAATCCACTAGCAACCATAGCGGATATACTCCTTACAAGTGCACGCATATTCCGAGAAACATCGCGACTTACAACATTGGATACATATACTCCCACTTCAGCATCTTTGTGTTTTACTGTCTGCGGTTTAAATTCTTTGTATATAGATACATTTTTTCTTTCCTTAGTCATATACATATTAAACCCTCCTTTTCGCATAGGCACCTCCTTAATTAGAGTATGCCCAATTGATGTAAAATTGTATATATCATATCACGAATTTCTCTCTGTGTCGAGTTTTTTCAAATATATTATATCACATCCTGCAAAAAGAGGAGAAAAAATTTTTAGAATCAAAATAGAATCACAGCCTAAAATCAACTCTCTGCATTTCCTACTTCAATTCCAATATCCGCTATTCCTTTTTTAGGCAAAAAGAAACCGCAACCCCTGATTTTTCAAGGATTGCGGAATATAATTAGATTTATATGATTCTAAATTATAAATTACTCGATAACTGTAGCAACACGTCCTGATCCTACAGTACGTCCACCTTCACGAATAGCGAAAGTAAGACCCTGCTCCATAGCTACTGGATGGATCAGTTCGATAGTCATTTCTACGTTATCACCAGGCATACACATCTCTGTACCTGCTGGTAATTCACAAACACCAGTTACGTCAGTTGTTCTGAAGTAGAACTGTGGTCTGTAGTTATTGAAGAAAGGTGTATGACGTCCACCTTCATCTTTTGTTAAAACGTAAACCTGAGCTGTAAATTTTCTGTGGCAAGTAACAGTACCTGGTTTAGCAAGAACCTGTCCACGAACGATCTGGTCACGGTTAACACCACGAAGAAGTGCACCGATGTTATCACCAGCCTGAGCCTCGTCTAACTGTTTACGGAACATCTCGATACCAGTTACAACTGTCTTCTGAACATCTTCCTTAACACCAAGGATTTCAAGTTCGTCATTCAGATGTAATGTTCCTCTTTCTACTCTACCTGTTGCAACAGTACCACGACCTGTGATTGTGAATACGTCCTCAACTGGCATTAAGAAAGGTTTATCTGTATCACGCTGTGGATCTGGGATATAGCTATCTACAGTATCCATTAATTCCATGATCTTATCACCCCATGGTCCGTTAGGATCTTCAAGAGCTTTAAGAGCAGAACCCTGGATGATTGGGCAGCCTTCAAAACCATATTCCTCTAACTGCTCTGTAACTTCCATTTCTACTAACTCGATTAACTCTGGGTCGTCTACCATATCACATTTGTTTAAGAAAACAACGATGTAAGGTACACCTACCTGACGAGACAGAAGGATGTGCTCCTTTGTCTGAGCCATAACACCATCAGTTGCAGCAACAACAAGGATAGCGC